>CAACVD010001410.1_pt1 | contig 11535 bp, 17 predicted proteins | sample 2381771 | NCBI WGS metagenome assembly CAACVD01 (sample SAMEA5211965, study PRJEB30684) | marine metagenome | biome: Marine; feature: Epipelagic; material: Water | collected 2015-10-15 | depth 15 m | reverse complement strand
TATCAGACATAATTTAACCTCACATTATCTCGTCGGCAAGACCATACTTAACAGCCTCTTCGGCAGAGAGATAGATGTTTACCTTTTCATTAAGTAGTTTCTCTAGCTTCTTGCGGGTGAACTTGGTGTTCTCAACCATAGCAGTGATGTAATCATCCTGTAGTTGCTGTATAGCCTCAAGTTCGTTAGCCAAGTTTGGTAGTGTGCCAAAGTTGCCTGCTGCGACGTTGTGTATCATCACGCGGCAACTCTTGCCAATCTTACGCTTACCCTTGGTTCCTGCTGCGAGGAGTAGGGTTCCAGCGGACATAACCTTTCCAACACCAATAGTGTGGATTTCGGTTTCCTCCATAACTCTCTGCATAACATCATACATGGCAAACATATCGTCAGCGGAGCCGCCATAGGTGTTGATGTAAAACTCAACGGGCTTCTTTTCCTTGCCCTCGGGAAGAAGGCGGTTCATCTCGTTGAGATAAAGAAGTGCCTGTGTGAGTTCTGCGATCTTTTCGTCTTCAACTGAGGAGTATAGACCTATAACGCGCAGGTCAGGCTCCTTTGCTAATTCGCCACCGCCTAGTAATTCTTCAAGACTGATTGCCTTGACCTTGGGAGCGGAGGCGTCTGCGGGGGGCTTCTGTGCCTCCTCGGTGCTTGCCTTTGCTGGGGGTGGAAGAATTGTTTCTACAATTTTGCCGATAATCTTTCTTATCATTTTCCATTCTCCTTTGAAAATATGATTGCTGCATACTTATTGCTATTTAAAAATCTTTGCGAGCCCCGCCAGTCACCAAACTCTAAAGCCTGCTTAAACAATTCGGGGTGCGCCTGAAGTAAATAGACGATTGAATTGTCTTTATAGGTTTGGATTAAGTTATCATTATCTTTCTTGAGGGCTTCATATTCTTCGTGCCCATAAGACTTATCATTTTTACGAAGAGCCTCAAGTCTGTTTATGTGGGCATAGTGTAAGTATTCTAACCCCTTATTAATGATTGTCAAGTAGAAAACATAAGTCATCTTTAAAATTGACATAGTCAATCTTGTTGTCCTGATAAAATATAACCCAGAACAAGCCATCCATCCCAACAGAAACGAACAACCGCCTATTACAAAACTTATAATTAAATCCATTGTCTCTCCAAATGAAATAACCACCTAGGAATGGTACCCTAGATGGTTATTATAACGGCTCAGGAGATTTCTGTCAAGCTATTATTTTGAAGCCAAGCGACGGAAGATACGTTCAGCTAGCTTGTTCGCTATATCTTCCTGCTTCTTCTCATGGAGTAGGCGGGCAGCAACGCGGCGAGCGACCTCTTGTACAATATCTTCGTCACTTTCCATCATTGGTTCATCTGCGTCATCATCCATATCCATCTCAGCTTCGGGAGCGTCCATGGGACCGTCTAGATCACCACCTTCATCGCCCATAGCATCACCCCCCATATCCATCTCATCGCCACCAACTTCTACGTCAGCATCGAGACCGAGTAGGTCAGCGAGCTTATCTACGATGTCTGCAAACTGCTCTTCTTTTGCGCCGCCGGCACCCATATCACCCATGTCGGCGCCCATATCACCCATATCACCCATGTCGGCACCCATATCAGGTGCGGGGTCGTCCATCTTCATATCCATTTCCATCTCTTCGTCTTCTTGCTCACGCATATCACGCATACCGGGCTCTTCATCTTCATCTTCGCCCTCGCGCATGCCTCTCATTCCGGGTGGGTCATCATCCTTGTCATCACGATCGGCTTCACGCATATCGCGCATTCCGGGTTCGTCTTCGTCATCATCATGATCGGCTTCGCGCATATCACGCATGCCGGGTTCATCTTCTTCGTCATCTCTCATACCGGGAACTGGTAGTTCCCCGCCCATCTCTTGGAGGGGCTTAATGTTCGCTAGCTTCATGAACTGGCGAATCTCTGATTCTGTCAATAGTGTCTTACGAGCCATAGTTTTAAATCTCCTTTAAAAACTCAATGATAAATAGTCAACATCGCCAGAAGAAGCCAATAAATTTTCGCCTTCTGGTAAACGCTTCTTTAATTTAATTAGTGCCTTATCTTGTATCTGCTTTATTCTTGCAAAAGATAAACCTTCACGCTTTGCTATTTCACGCAGTGACATAGCACCATTTTCGTAGATAGAGATAAGTGAACAATTAAATTCATCTTCATAATCAATGTGATATCTACAACCACTAGCGCCGCAACATTCTTTATCTTTTAAACATTGCTGGGCACATATTAATAAGTCATTTTTGTTCATAAGTCTGGAAACTCCTCTGCAATTAAATCGAATAAATTTTGTTTCTCGGCATCATCGAGGAGACCCCAGTCTTCTAATATTTCTTGTCCCTTCTTTTTGAGTCTGAGAGATTTTGTAAACCTATGGCGACTCAGAGCTTTGTGTTCAAGAACATAAGAATCCAAGAATTGGATAATGTTTGGGTCTTCTTCAAGAATACCATCAATGACAGCACGAAAAAACTGAGACACCTTTATTTTATTGTGTCTCAGTCTAATCAGCAATCGTGCATGATCGTCGTCTGAAACCATAAAACGGATAGACTTTATATCTTGTCCGTAATTTGGATCATCAGGCATTACCATTTTCTCGTGGTAATGTGTGTTCTGCTCTCACCTGCACCTGCCTGGGTTTGTCGGACCCACTGTGCTCGCGCCTGCAACTCAAGAGCATTCCGAGCACCAGAGTATGAAAACCCTGAGCGGATGCCCTTTTCAAGATCCTCAAGAACATAACGCACGCTACCTCGGTATGGAACACGGGATGATACGCCTTCAAAACTTGAATAGCGACCTCTCCAATCTATCTGAGCCTCCTTGGAAGCCATACCGCGATACATCTTATATCGTGTACCATCGGAATCCATGATGATTTCTCCAGGCGTCTCCTTGGTTCCTGCGAGCAATGACCCCAACATAACGGCGTCTGCCCCTGCTGCAAGTGCCTTTACAATATCGCCAGAGTTACGAATGCCACCATCAGCAATAATCGTTACATTGCGGCTTGTCTTTGAACAATCAAAGATTGTCTGTAGCCCAGGCATACCGTGACCAGTTTGAACTCGGGTGGAACAAATAGAACCACCGCCAATGTTACATCGAACAGAGTTTGCTCCCCAGTCTGCAAGGGCATTGACACCTTCCAGTGTTGCAACATTACCTGCCATGATATGCAAGTCTTTACCAAATTCGCGTCTCAACGAAGCAAGCACCTCACGCATCATAACGTGGTGCCCATGCGCCACGTCTACGCAAACAAAATTTCCGCCTGCGGTTAGGCACTTCTCCGTTCGCATGATAAAGTCGCCAGTGACGCCAACGGCAAAACCAATGTTTGTTGCCCCTAACTCAAGGGCTTTCTCTACAATTTCTGCCTGAACTTGGGGGCTGTTGTAGCGGTGAATAATCGCTGCACCTCCTTCCATAGACACAGCCTGTGCCATATGAACACTTGAGATTGTATCCATCGGCGATGCAATGATGGGCAACTGTAGTTTTAGTTCATTGCCCATATCGCTTGAAATATCAATTTCAGAGCGTGAGCGAATGTCAGAATATTGTGGCATAAGCAATACGTCATCATAAGTTAACGCTTCAATCATTTTAGCTCCTGTTCTTGTCGATAAACTTTCTAATTGCGGTGGGATGAAACCACATTTCTTTGTGCGGCTTCGCCGGGTCATCCATGAAGCGTATCCGGGGGCGAAGCCCTCCGGTGCGAACATGGCAAATTGAGGGCACGCCCGAAAAGCCGTACTTTTTTTCCAGTCCCTCACCCTCTTCCATGTTGAAGGCATAGAAGTGCATGCCTTCGTATTCATCGGAAATATCCACGAACTCGGGCTTGAGTGCGTGACATAAGTGGCAGTTGGAGCCGTAAAGCTTGATTACCACTTCATGTTCGCCGTCAACTTTTCCGCTTAGAATTTGTTCTAGGTTGCGACGATTGATTCTACTTACTGCCATCTTCTATCCTCTCGATAAGTCGGTCGAGATACCAACGAGCCTTCTTTAGATCCTCAATAGGATTAGCCTTGTGTTGGTGCCTCGCTACATACTTTACCACGTTGCCTGCGTTAAAGTCAAGCTTCCAATCCTCAATTGCGTCAATTACTTCGATATTTCCGCTGTTGTAATGTGACGGATGGTTTACGGCTTCGCGGTGTGCGATGTTTTCAAGACCGCTTAGTGCTGTCTTGTCGTAAGTGTTAAATGGGTCAATCTTGGACATTTAGTGCCTCCTGGGCTTTTTGGATACAATCTGGACAAAATAGGGAAACCCGTGTGGGGTTTTCTCTTACAACCACCCGCCATGTGTCGGCGTGGTCTTTGGATTTCGGGTCAAATGCGGCTTCACACGCTGAGCATGTGTCCGGTCTGTGGCTAAAGGTGGAAATTTTTTGGGCGAGTTTTTCGTTGCCTTTATTCTTCTTCTTTAGGCGCCGCCTTTGTGCTCTATTCACGGGCGCTCCAAGCCTGTGATGCGGGGTCCGTTAAACGATGACTGACGAAATACCACCACTGCTGATGGGAATGGTGCGCTATTTGTCTCGTCACCAAACTTGATACGACCACGGACAAAACGAATCTCGTCTGCTTTCATCACGTAGTCGTGCCAATACTTGGTATCGGTGCGAGCAGGAATAAGCATCACAACCGTTGTGTTGTCTTTTTGCCCTTCTTCGTAACTCTTCTTGACCCAATCTTTTAGTGCTCGCCCATAGGGCGGGTTTAGAAACACAGTATGCCCAGACCAATCTTGTATGAGAGAATCGTCTGCTTCTGTAAAGTATTTAGAGACCTTATGGTTGTCAGCCGATGCAGCAGCATCAAGAGTGAACGGTCCAAATATATTATTTAGCTTGTCGAAAAAAGATTGTGGGGTTGCCCAGTCATTCGACTTTGAACTAAACATAACGTCAATTGTATTTTTATCCATGAATATCCTCCTTCATGTTTTTTACAAAATTCATAAAATCTGCTTCTTTCATTACGTGAAGTTGCTTGGCTGCGACACAAAAATCTTCAGGGTATCTATTAAATTTCTCAGCCATATCTTGATACATTTTAAAAAGCTTTTTGCCCCTTGTGGTATTCCAGTGAGTACCAGAAAACACGAGAACATAATGGTCACAAAAGATTTTTTGACCTGCATTAAAAAGCTCGGTGCCCCCCTTCTGATCTACAGTGCCTGCTGAATTTTGATTTTTATATTCAGCAACAATACCAAGCTCTTCAATAGAACAATCTACTTCGGATCTTAAAGACCAAGATGATTCATATCTTTTTTTAACAGGCAACGCACCCAATGCAAAAAGGTTTTCATTAATTGATGATTCGTTTGCAGACCCCGAGTGGTTAGCCAAGGCACCTTGGTTATAAATAGAAGTTGAACTGATAGATACTGTTCTATGCACCTGTACTCCCAAGGGCTCCATCGCCACGATCTGAAATAGTGATTGGTTCGTGGTATAAATCACCTTGAATAAGATATGGTCGAAATGCAACAACTGGTATCATCACAAGTTGTGCAATCTTATCGCCATAACGAATCATCTGTGGGGAATGCCCAACATTATGGAGGTTGATAAACACCTCTCCATTATAACCAGAGTCAATCACATGGGCACCAACCATCAGTCCACGCTTTGCTGCAATGCTTGAGCGGTTCATCACTTGGAGCATGTGACCGTGAGGAATTCCAAATTTTAAACCAGTTGGAATGATTGCAGATTCGCGTGGTTCAATTACGATTGGATCTCTCACGTTAGCATACACGTCCAACCCAGCATCAGATGGGTTAGAACGGGTAGGCACCTTCACATATTCATCAAGTCGCTGATACTGGATAATCATTCTGCCTCCGGGTCTTGACCAGAGATAGCCTTGTAGTTATCGTAAACATCATCAATATTTACCTTGCCCTTGAACAGACGATAAGCCTTCACAGCCGCACGGATCTCGTCGGTGTTAAGCCAGCCCTGCTCACGGAACTCAGTGCGCAGTTCGCGCTTCTGCTCCTTGTATGGCTCCATAGCCTCTTCGATTGCCACGAGTGAACGGATGTACTCCAGCACGTAGCGCTTCTTCTCTTCGGTTGATGTAGACATACTGTCCTCCTTGTTATGTTTGTAATGTAACCGGGTGATCGCCTGCTGTCAAGCGACTGGGCGCTGAAAAGGAAAGAAAGGCTCGTTTGAGTGCGGTCCTTTCTTTCTATTTTCTTCTATTGTCATCAGTTCTGCATTTTCAATAATAGTTTCCCCACCAGCAGATACTGAAACAACGTGATCAGCCTCGTATTTCCCAAGATATAAGTCTGTAATTGTTATCGAATCTCCACTCCTTGTCTGGTTATCTTGGAGATCGCGTAGTATGAGCTTATCGGTAAACTTGAATTGGTCTTTTGAAGTCCGCCTCTTTTTAATTATTCCTTTGTTGATTAGATCTTCTGCTTCTTGCTTAAGAGATTCTGCAAATAAATTTCTTACGTTAATCCAACTAGTTTTTGCAGTCCAGTTTTTTGACCAATAAATGTAAGACTTTTCTGCCTGATCCTTGACTGGCACTGAGCCAGCAGAATCGGTGAAAGCCTTATCTTTTTCCATAAACCAGTCAAAAATTTGACGATAACCACTACTTGCAACAGTATAGTTATTTTCAACAGTTAAAACATGAATGAACTCAAATAAATTTTGTACTTGACCTTTTTTAAGTTTAGTTTTTAAAGCAGCAGGGAGACTAGAACAAATTCCATCACAAACTTTAAAAATATTGTCTAAAGCAGAAATAGTTTTAGAACTAAGGTATTCTGAGTTTTCATAAAACGAATCTAAAGCAGTTTTATGCGTGTTTGCTATTTCATGCCCTTTTTCTAGCTTGAGGGCCATAGCGGCAATTAGCTCTTCGTGTGAACGCTTATCTATATCTTGTATATTTGTATACAAGACATGTGTAAAGAAATTCTTACTGCTCTCGCCGTATGATCGAATTTTCTGTGAAAGTTGGGACCAGCGTGCCTGTCGCCACTCTTGTGCGTTTAGCTTTGTTTGCTTATTGAGGTTTCTAAACAATTCGCACATTTCATCAAGCGTTATTCTTCTAAGTAAAACAACGTTAATTTTATCTACGTGCTTGATATCATCTTGATCTTCTTCAGTCAAGTCAGAAAATCTAATTTTATTAGAATAATCTATGTGAGTGATTTTTAAATCTTGGTGATCTTGAATGAAAGCGGTAAGATAACTAGCAGTATTGTTTCCATCAATACTGACGTATTCATATTCACGAGATTGCACGTCTTCAAAATAAGCAATAGACTTCGTATCTTTAATCTCTTTTGCATATTTTAGAGAAGATTCAACATCAACATTAATTACGTTGTTCCAAGTTTTGCCTTGTATAAAGTTCTCAATAAAACTTCTACCATTTTTTACGGTCCAGCCAGAGCCTCTGCTTATACCACCCCAACGCTGGAAGTTTCCATCGAGGAGGGTCTTACTATACATTCTTGATAACATTTTAAGAGTTGTCTTGCTTTCTTTGGCATCATATTTGTCAGTCATCATGGGCATTTTAATTTGTCCTTGTTATACTTGTAATGTAACGGGTTAGGCTGCTGCTGTCAAGCGTGCAGCGTCATTTTTTTGAAGTCCGAACAGCGCAAGCTCCTTGGCCTTCGCCTCAATCATCACGTCGAGGTCGTAGCCGTAGTCGTCAACAGGTCCGTTGACGTAATCAGAGTGTGCGTGGGGACGAATCTTGGCGTCCTTCTTCTCTTCTGCTCTCGACTCAGAGTAGTGGACTACCGGCTTGATTTTTCCCCAAGTTGAGATAGCCAATTCCAAAGCCTGCTTCTCTGTAATGCCACCAGTGCAGAATGTATGATGATGATAATCAAAAACAATAGGAATACCAGTGCGGTCAAACAGTTGAAAGTAAAGTTCTTTAGTCGAGTATAGGCTTTCGCGATCATCATTTTCTACCGTTAGTCTGGAAGTAACCGACTCTGGGAGTCGTTCAAAGTTTCTTACAAAAGTATCTAGTGCGACCGGCTTGTTTCCGTATGCTGCACCTACATGAATATTGATTTTTGCGTAATGATTTCGGGGCAAGCCAAGCATATCAAAAAACTCACCATGAATCTCCAAGTCTCTCTTTGTGTTCTCAAACACATTTTCCTTTGGAGAAGCTAGCTTGTTGAATGGTCCAGGGTGTGAAGTGAGGCGAATACCATGCTTCTTGGCATAGTTACCTGCTGCTTCACACGCATCCCAGATTGCCTCATAGTCGGGCATATCACAGAGTTGATACTCTGATGCCCAGGGGAAGACGTTGGAGGACAGACGATAGAAACTAATCCCATGCTCCACATTCCATTCAAGGATTTTCTTGAGATCAAGTATGTTCTGGAGAGATAAGGAGGATGCATACTCGATCCCCTTCTCTTGAAAAGTCCTCTTGATCATGGAACGATTAGTGGTGATTCTATCATTTTTGTGACCACCATAATCCTGCGGGTTTGACAACTGCATATTGATGCAGGCGTATCCATAGTTCTTCGGCATCTGTCCTCCAACGACAAGTATAATATAGCCTGTCAGGCGGCTGCTGTCAAGGGTTTTTCTTCGTAAATTGTGCGTGGGTTGTCAGAGAAATAAACCTTATCAACCCCCAGTCTCGGACTAAACTGCTCTTGCAGGAAAGAACGGAACGAAGACTCATTCTCAACATAAGCTTCGGTTGTTCCCCAAGCGCCAACTTCACGCAAAACATCAACCTTGTTTACCACAAGTCGATTGACACCATTCATGCTGATGGCGCGCTGGACCTCTTTCACATTTATCCAGTTGCACTGCCTAACGCGACCTGTAGTAGCCCCAAATTCTTGTCCGACCTCTTGGATGCGATCAAAAACTTCGGAAACTGGTTGGAACTTTCGATTTCCAACGTAAGTTTCATAAGCCTTGATAATGCCCCAAACATTACGAATAGAGCGAGGGCTAATACCATTCTGGATGGCTGCGGCGGTTCCAGTGTGAGAAGATGTGACAAACGGATAATCACCCCAATCGGGGTCAAGCCAAAAGCCCTGTGCCCCTTCCATTAAGATAATCGTGTCGCCTGAAAGTTCTTCGTAAATATCTACTAAGTAAGGCTTAAAGTTAAGTACATCACAGGCGCGCACGCCAGTACGACCATACTTATCACGATAAGCGGGTCCATTACCAGTTCTAGTTGTTCCAATCTTCTCGTCAATGCCGTCTTCGGCTTTGTGTTGTTCGGTGATAACATGAGCATTTTTTGCAATCCTTAGATGTTGTCTCACGGAGATTCCGTGGGATTCTAAGTAGTCTATCTCTTCTTCTAACTTCATAGGATCGATAACACAACCATTGCCAATCACTGATGTAACTCCGAAAAATACCCCTGCCGGGATATGATGGGTAACAAACTTTTTTCCATTATGGATGATCGTGTGTCCTGCATTGCAGCCGCCGTTAAAACGAACACAATGAGTATACCCTCCGTTCTTTAACAAGTGGTGGGTAACTTTTCCTTTACCCTCGTCTCCGTGCTGGAGACCAATAACAATATCAGTAATCAAGAGCCCTCCTTATTTGGCTTATACCAGTATCGTAACACGGGAAGAGAAGAAATGCAACTAAAAAAAAGCATCCATTCTCCGTGGCAGTTTATAAGATGTTCCATTATGTCCTCTAAATCTGGAAAATTTGTCTCAAAAAATTTTTAACTATTTTGATTTTTTCTTCTTCAGTTTCGCATTCAGAAAAAATATAATTATATGTGTGTTTTTGGGTTTGTATTTCTTGATCTAATTGATTAATTCTTGCTTTCATCCAACGGGTTTGTTGTTTAAAATTTTTAGGTATTCTAATATTGAATTTTTCAGACATATCCAAGAGCAAGAAGTAATCACCGTTATCCAGCGCTGCCTTGGCGTCCTTGAACATAGATAATCTAACCTCGCGCTCGGCTGGTGTCAAGCTGCCTACGCGGTCAGGGTGTAAATTCAATGCAAGCTTCTTGAACAAATCCCTGAACGTCTTATGCATTTCGTTCCTGTCTTTGTTTTCAATATGTAATTCCTTCACTATGGGTGCGTTTTCGATAGGAGGATTCGCCGTGTGCATCAGAGTTTGCTGTGGTTTTTTTTCAATTTGCTTAACTTGTTCAATATTGTTTTCTTGTGCTTTTTGCTTGGCTATTTTCAAGCCTCGCTGGTGATTAAGTGTTTTTAAATCTATATTGTTTTTGGCACAATATTCTTCCATAAACATTTGAAAATCTACCCCATGCCCATCGCAGATTTCCTTAACGAGTTCAAGTTCCTCGTGCTTGAATTTTATTTCATTTAGCGCACGTTTCCATTTTAATAAGTCTCTAGCTCTCACAAGAAAAACCTCCTATCTTAAATAGATAGGAGGTTTGTACTAGCCCTTTCCTTGTCCTCGATACTTCTTCTTATAGCCCTTGTTTCCGCCGTGTGGTCCCGGCTTTCCTGTCTTTGTACGCGGGCTGTGACCAATACTTGTCTTTTTCTTAACTGCTGTCTTTTGTGTTGTCTTCTTAGCCATGCTTACCTCCTTTGTTTGTTAGCCTAGCAATCTAAAGTTTCTATACATTGATCTTGTGGAGAATCCCCATTTTGGATCATACTGTAGTCGCGACATGTAGGGGCGATTGATATGGATCCTATCCTTCTTGGGATCCACTCCCCAGCATCTAATCTTTTCTGTCTCGTTATTGGAATCAATCACTTCCAAAATCCAATACTCTTTGCCCTTCTTTGTCTTCTTGGGGATAACCTTGCGTGGAATAAACCAACAAATCTGTAGCTCCTCATCGAACTCTGAGATGGGTGGGATAAACTTTTCTTTGAGTTTCTCGATAGTTTCTACGCTGATGACCAAATTCATTGGGAACACTCCAGTAAGGTCTGTCTTAAACTGAATAATCTCTTCCTCGCTAAAGTCGCCCTCTTGGCGATAGGTGTCAATGTTCTCATGGAACTTCTTCTTGGTCTTCGGACGGTCAACTACAGAAGCGCACCAGAAATGCTTACGACCAGTAAACCTATCGTCAATCAACGAATCCATAGCACCAGCCCGACACAAAGCATCAAGAGCCTTCTTGTTGAGTTTAGCATACTTTATTTCTTCTCGGAACAAAAGATCCTCAATATCCGTAAAGGGTCTGTTTTCAAGAATCTGAATCATGGCAGACTCCCCAAAGCCCTTGATACTTGTGAGGGGTTGGATAAGAGTTCTGCCATCTTCACCAATCTCCCAAGTCCTACCAGATGTATTCACATCAACGGGCGCAATAGCATAGCCGAGAGACTTCGCAATATTGATTGCGTTTTCCTTCTTGCTCTCGGGCTCTTTGTCGAGGAAAGCAGCAAGCCACTCTGCCTCGAAATAAGTCAGGAGCCAAGCACACTGATAAGAAATGATAGAGTAGGAAACAGCGTGGG
>CAACVD010001407.1_pt1 | contig 11551 bp, 7 predicted proteins | sample 2381771 | NCBI WGS metagenome assembly CAACVD01 (sample SAMEA5211965, study PRJEB30684) | marine metagenome | biome: Marine; feature: Epipelagic; material: Water | collected 2015-10-15 | depth 15 m | reverse complement strand
TTGGTGAGCATCAAGACATTGGCACAGCCATTGAGGAAGAACTTGCAGAGGTAGCAGACTATCACGATAAACTGGAAATGCTAAACAAGTTTTTTGTTGAACCAATGGTTAAGGCACAGCAAGTGGCTTTGGAACAAGCAGAAGATGAAGCCTCTGATGAGGCGTAACAGTCTAAAAAAAGGGCTTAATAAAAATGAGTTGGCTAGAGAATGAAGTAAAGGAGTTTATGGAAAGGAAAGGTATGAGTAGCATTACTGCAACAGAATATCAAATCAGAGCAGCGGAGACAGCAATCTTTCCAAAGAATGATGCTTTGGAATATCTTACACTGGGACTTACAGGCGAGGCGGGTGAGATTGCCAACAAAGTAAAGAAGCTAATACGTGACGGAGCCGACAAAGAAAATTACTATGAAAGGCTCTATGAAATAGAAAAAGAGTTGGGGGATGTTTTGTGGTACTGCGCTATGCTTGCTACGGAAGTAGATGCTAACCTTGGTAAAATTATGGAAGCTAATTTAAATAAGTTAGCGGATAGAAAAGCACGAAATGCTTTACAAGGTTCAGGCGATAATCGTTGATAACAAAAGAAGAGGGGGCTTAATTGCCCCCTTTTTTATTTAGTCAAATGCACCTGCTGATCGTAGTTTCGTCAAGTACTTAGCATAGTATAAAAGTTTTGTAAAGTCGTACTTACCGTCTTCTGGTACACCGTGTAAGTCATGATACGTTTGCATAGCCCGTTCCCTATCAACCTTTGGAACTTTTCTCAATCCCGCTTTTGCCATAGGATCAAAACCATAGCGTTCTTTGTAAACAGGTTGCTTTGAGTTATATTCAACAAGGTCCATAATATCAGTACGATATTCTTGAATAACACGTTTTATAAAATCTTTCTTTCCTTCGCGTGTCAAATTCGCATACTTATCACTTTGTTCAATGACAGGAACTACAAACTCTACAATATATTCACCCATAAAGTCTGAAATCAAAGCGTCTGCTTCTGGTACACCCGTTTTTGCAAATACTACATTCCTTGATATTTTATTATCTGCAAGTTCTTTTTCAAACCTGTTCTTTCTTTCATTGTACAGCACACCATACAACTGCCTTGAAAACGGTGTTACTCTGCGCAAATCTTCCGCACGTGTTGGCGACTGATATACTTCAGAAGGATTAGTTTTTACTCCAACGGCTTCTAACCTTTCCGACAGAAACTGCTCAATCTTGTAGTTCATTGGAATACGTGCAAGAGATTTATTAATAAAGAAACTCAGCATATCACTAGAATTTGTATTACGAACAATTCTTGCGTCATCGGGTGCAGCAAAAGTATTATATGTATCCTGCAACATTGTCATGGGAATTGAAAAGGTATTAATGATGTTTGCAGCGGCGGCTGTTGCCATACGTTGTAGTTTTTGTGGATCATCCTCTGCGGTCATATCTCTAAGAGCATTGTCTAGCGCATAGATACCCATGCCAGCGCGGAATTGTGTGCCTGATAGCGCTTGGATAGCATCAGCCAATTCATTTCTATCACCATAAACTGGTCTATCTTGCTCTTTAAATCCTACAATCTTTGAAACATCTTGGTCAATAGCACGTGCCACAAGATCACCAAGAAACAGGAATGGCGCAGCAGGAAACATTGGGCGAAGATCAAATGTACTTCCGTCTGATTTTTTTCCTTCCCACCAATTTTCTCCAGCATGTTCAGACATTCTGAATGCAACACCCGCCATCAACATACCTGTACCCACAAGACCTTTAGCAAGTTCCTCGTAGTTATCTTGATTTTTTGCAGCAAACCTAACAAATCCTGCGTCCATAAGATACAAGGGAGAATACTCATATGTAAAACGCATAGCATTTGCAATAAATCGAGGGAATGGTACAAGAGATGTAGTTAGGAAGGGTGCTTTATGGATACCGTCAATCAATGCACGGGCTACTTGACTGTCTGGCGTTTTCTGGTATGTAAAATAAAGAGCATCTTCTACTGCTTTATCCAACATTTTTTTGCCATTTTCAGTGCTAAAAAATCCCTTAAACTCCCCTCGCCGTACAATCTCCCGAAGATTATATTTATCGACATCTGTTTTAGTTATACCACTAGCTGGATCACGCAATTGTTTTGTAAATAATTCGTTTAGTTGTCTTTTAAGACTACCGACAAAAGCTGCCCGTTTAAAGAGATTATCTGATGCTTGGTTCAATGCATTTAAATTTGCGCCTATTGCTCTCATTTTGCCTAACTTAACACCCGCAGCCATGTCAGTTGTACTGGCAATATCTTGTAGTTCACGAAACATCTGGGATGCTTTTGAAGAAAAACCAGATTTAAATACTGCTTCAATAGCCATTGCTTCTTTTTTATTTGTTATGCCATAAATAACAGCAAACAAATCATCGTTTGCCTTTGCTACATTCTTACCGACTGCCGCAGAAATACCTCTATCTATTGCTTTTGTTACTGTATCAATACCAACACGTGTCGCACCTGATACAGTGTTACGGACTGTTGTGGCAGTTTGTGATGTCATTATAGCCAGACGAAGATTATCTACAGCCCTTGTCCCATCAAGCATTCGTTTCAATGCTCCAACACTTACCTCATCTGTAATCATGTCTGTTTTTTCAAGGAAACGTTTTGCACCCGCAGAACCCTCACGTTCAAAAGCCTGTAACGCTTTATATAAATCACCCTTACGTTGCGAACTAATACCAAACAAATCATCATAGGACGAATCTAATATTTTACGGACGGCACTGGCCTGTTGAAGAGTACGTGCGGCCTGAGACACATCTGCCATAAACATATTGGCAAAATCATCAGAAGTGAGATTATATTTTTTAAATATGTCTCCCATATTTAATTCGTTTGCTAACTCTTCTTCGGATGCATTACGAATAACACGCCCAATAGCCTCAGTTATTCTTTCACCGTCTTTACGCCCACCACCTTTTGCAAGAATATCTGTTGTCATAGCAAAGATTCTTTTCTTTTTATTTGGATCAATTACAATATCAAAAGTAGGTATGAAATCATATTCTTCCCCAGGTATGGTAGCCTCTTTATCCATGTCCATACCTTTTTTATACCCCTCTTCAAGTTCATTTCTAACTTTATCTTTTGCAACTTCACCCCTTTTTATAGATTCAGGATCAAGTGAACGAAGAACTTCTTTTGTGTCATCCAGTATCTTTTTATCTGTGCCAGTTATAGTTTCGTCAGCGGCTTTATTTGCTTTTTCAATTAATTCTAATTCTGCTTTATCCGCTTCATCCAGCAAATCACCAACATTGCGTTCAGCAAAACGTGAGAACTGACCTTTAGCCAAACCAACAGCAGCTGCAGCAGGTAAAACACCACTTGCTACAGATGTAACTAGTAATTCTTTTTCGTCAAATTCTTTACGTAAATCTGCTTCTATTTCTGTTTTCTGTGCCGCAAGGTTTTGTAATGAACCAAATGCCGCCTCACCTGCAATAGTTGTCGGAATAGGATTAGATGCAGCAGCTTGGATCATACGACTGCCAAGGCGTTGTGGTTGAAATGCCTGACGAAGAGTTCCAGCAACAGCGGCTTTCGCGGCTTGCGTACTTGCAACACCTGCCCCTTTGCCAATACCCGGAAGCAACAGTCCCAAATAAGTAGACGGTGCTGTGAGCAAACCTTCAACATAGTCTGTGAAAGCATTCTCAGCACCGCCTTCTTCATAAAAATTAGGCATTTCTCTAAATGCTTGATAAAGTAAACGATAATCAGCTAGGCGTATTTTAGCCTTCTCATCATTTTTCTTTGTAGCATCTGCGGCTGCTGCTGACACATAGCCATAGTCACCAGCTGTAGTCATTTCATTTACATCAAATGAACGGAAGTGGCTGATAAACTCATCAATGACATCTTCATCTTTAACATTAGACATGCCATGACGTTCATTTAAAAATCGTTTAGCGGCTTGAAATATCGCAGGATTCTTTTTAATTGCTTCATATGATTTTACAGAATTGTTGAATGTAGTTTCTGCAGAATCATCCAAGTAATCAGCCAACCCATCAGATTTACTGCCTGTAATAGCTTGCTGTGTTTGCTGGTCTACTGTAGTTACAGGTTTTACTAATTGCTTTTCATCATCATCAAGATAGTCTAGTAAAGACATTTAACGCCCCATCAACCCACGCTGCTTATTTGTTCTGCTTCTTACTTTTTTCTTTGTTTTATCATCAAGATTACTTACCGTACTACCCTCTTTTGCTTTCTCTACTTTGTCAACTATTGCTTTTAGCTGATCGACAAAAGATGGTTTAGATTTTAATCTTCGCTTAATCTCTGCGACAATTGGTGGCGGCAAGTCCTTAGTTACATAACGTGCGATAAGAGCAGCATCACTCATTGCTTTTGGGTCTGACAATCGCATGTCAGAAGAAGGCATATTTACAGAAGAAGGCGCATCTACAGAAGAAGGCGCATCACTTGACTCTACAGTTCCGCTGTCCTTTACAACAGGTTTATTAGAGGATTTTCCCGTATCCCGTTTGCTTCGACTTTCTGGTTGCTCCTCTTTTACAGAAAGGGATGCAATCTTATTACGTGCTTCTTCTTCAGAGATTTTAAATGCTTCAGCAACTCGTTCAACTGCTTTATCCATTCTCTGCGCTGGAACCGCATCACCAAACGTAGTCAATAAGCCAGCCTGATCTAACACAAGTCTAACATTGTCTGTTGTAGCCTGATCTGCACTAAAAGAAATAGGTTTGTTTTTGTCAGCAAGCGCTTGACGTATAAGTGCATTTGCTGTATCCGCACTTATGTTAAGTGTATTAGCCATTTTTTCGGCAGTCTTACGCCTTTTAACTGGATTCAGATCATAAGATTCTCCAACAGCAAGAATATTTCTAGTAAAAGCATTAGTTGATTCTAGGTCATTGCGTATTACATTCAACATTGAATTTATATTGTCAGAAAACTCTTGACCATGCAATTGTGTTGCTTCTGAGACAATAGTGTTAAAGTCGTGGCCCTTAGAAATCCCTTTTTCAATAAATGCTTTAGCACCGCTTGCCGTGTTTGGAAACTTAGAACGCAAAGCAACAGTTATTTCATCATCACTTTCTGCGACTGAAGGTTGTTGTCCTTGTCCTAAAGCAGCAGTTGTTTCATCCGTTGGAACAGTCTCGTCTGATACAATGGGATTTTCAGGTGATGAAGCTAAACTAGGCTCTGTTTTAGTTGTAGCGAGTATAGCTTCAAAGTCTATAGTACCAAATCTTTCCATAGCTATTCTAACAGCATCTGTACTCCAACCTTGTTCTATGGCTTGTTGCATATAAATATCGCCAGCCTGTTTAATAGCCTGTTTAAATAACTCAGGTGCATTTTCCCCTTGCTCTTCTAATGTTTTAAGAACATCTCCTACAATTTCTGAATCGAAAGTACCTGTGCTACCCCTTGCTGCCGACAATGATTCTAATATAGTTGCAAGACCCGGATTAGTCACAGATAAATTATTTTTTGCGTTAGATAAAATTAATTTATACGCTTGATTAACATTCGCTTCCGTTGCACCCGCTAAATTTGCTTGCTTTGTCTTTTCCCGATTACGGGCAGCGATATCTTCAGCGTAACCTTTACCATCAAACTCTCCTTCACTGTTACGATAAGCATCTCCATGTTTAGCAAGTTTACGTTCAATGTCTTCATTCATACGGGAAATTAACACTTCAATTGGTGTAACACCACCTGTAGCCATATCGTCTGCTTGTCTAGCAAGTTTTGTAGCTAGTTCTACATTGCCATCTTGTGATGCAATTTCTGCTCGTGCGCGGAGTACAGCTTCCTTACCTTCAAGTTGCGCCTCTTGCAACGCAATCTTTCTTGAAATACGCTTTCTATCTTCTATTAAATTCGCATACTCTGTATTTTTAGAGCCGTCATTATTTAGAGGTTCCATCTGTGACAAAGATTGGTCAATGGCTTTCAAAGCTGTTTTATCATCACCTTGTTCCCTAGACAAATTAAGCAAAGCCTCTCGCCTTGTTTTTGCTTTTTTTACATCTTCTTCAGTAGAGGCTGTATTTACAATAATGTCTTGCAAATAGTTCAGCTTAGTATTAGTATCCATGCTGTGATAGTTCATACCCTCACGATCAAATTCATATCTTGTAAAATCTCGTTTTGTGTCAGTTGGTGTTGTTGCCAGACCCATGTCTTTCATTTGATCATCAGCCTGTTCTGTGCCAGCCGCTGTAACATCAAATCCGGGAGCAATAGCCTTAATAAGGCCACTACCTTTTATAGTCCCTTTAGGAAATACCATATCAGATTTGGCATAACTGCTTTCGGCATCAGACAAACTTCTTACAATATCAGATAACGAAAACTGATTTGCGGGAAGATCAACATTAGCCCGATTAATAAAGTCAAGAGGGCGTACACCACTCTTTTCTTTTTGTTCTTTCATAAAGTTAATGTCGTCTGTAAACCCAGACAAGCCACGTTCTTTGTACAAAGCAGCGGCAATGTTTTGTGCGTTTACATCATTGGCACTACCACCAATAACAAACGCGGCATCTTTGATCAGATTTTCAATTTCCTTATCTTTCTTGCGCCGTTCTATTTCTCGTTCTTCTGCTCTTTTCAAACGCCACTTAGACACCATGTCAATATTGTCACGTGTCCGTTCAATACTTTTTTGAAGTTGCGTATCAACAGATTTAGCAAAGCCTGTAGCAAAACCAGTTAAAAAAGACATTAACCTCTCCTACCCATCAAACCTGTTGCACGTTCTGTTGCGACTTCCCGAAGTGTACTAACAATATCATCTGTCACTTCATCAGTCTCAGTTGAATCCACATCTTCTTTTTCTTCTTCTGCTTCATCTTGTAATTTAGCAAGCGCCTTATCAACTTGAGTGCTTTTAATTTCTGTGCTTTTTTCCATACCAGTATTATAGTCAATACCTGACTTATCTGCCATGTACATAATAAGTTCCATAAGAACTGGAATAACAAGCATACCTACATCAACACTATGCTTTCCTTCCATAACGCCAGCCAGTTGGATATTATTTGCAACGGTACTTACAGGCACACCCATTTCAAGGACATCCATAAGTTGGTCTGTTACATCATCATTTGCAAAACGCGGAATATAGTAATCCAACGCTTCTTCTACCGTTGTATATTGTGCTGGAGTTTGCCAAGGACGTGCGCCAACTTCATGCGTCAGAGACATACCAGGAATTGGGGCATCAAAATTTGGTTCTGCCATATTATCAATCATTCTATTGACTCCCTCTGTTCACGTAGCATTGCAACATAAGATGCTACACGTTGCATAGGTTGATCAATGGCATCTTTATTATCTTTAGATTTCATCTTATTTTCAGACTGTGCAAGCAAACCACGCATCTTAGGCTTGGCTGTATTTACCTCTTCGTCCCTTTTAAGACGCTGATTAATATTTCTATACAGCATTGGCGCAGGATTATTTAACATAATCATACCTCACTTTAGGTTTTTTTACAACTAAATTCATCATCTGGCGTAGAACAAATTTAATTTTTGGCTTGTCCTTAATATACTTAGCAAAGTCTTCACCATGCTTTACATATAGTTTGTACAACCAGCGAGGTGCATTTTTCTTCATCCAGTCACGGAAGATAAACCAACGAATGTCAGACGGTCCATACACTTCACGTGCCACCCAGCAGAACTCAATGAAGGCACTACCAAGTGTACCGATCAAGCTACCAACTGCTGCTCCAGCTGCCGTTTTGCCAGCGGCTTTAGTTGCGGCGGCTTGTGCATCAGCACTTAACTGTGCAATAGCCATGCTGTTAATACGATCAAGTTCATTCTCTGCAGATGTCCATGCCCACTCCATTGTATCTGCATAATATGTCCACAAATTATCGTAGGCGTTCTTTGAAATATCCAGCAATGCCGAGGCGTTCAATTCGTTTGCACGATTGATGGCAGCAGTATTTGCAGTGGCAATTTCTCTACGCCACACTGCATTATTTTGTGCAATAGCAAGTTGATTTGTAGCATTAAACTGATCACGTTGATTGTTCAATTCAGCATTGAATCGTTCTACGGTATTACGCTGACCAGCATTAAACTGTGACTGTGCATTAGCTTGTGACGTATTAAACTGAGATACTTGGGAATTAAGACTTGCAAAGAATTGGTCAACCTGATTCTGCGAGGTTGCATTAAACTGTGCTGCTGCATTCTGTGCGGCTTGATCCGTAAACAAAGACTGTACACGTTGTTGCGCTTTAAACATATTGACCTGTTGCCTGTTGGACAAGTTTGCCATATCCATTTGCAGAAAGTTTTGCGCATTTTGTACCGCCGCCTGTTGGCGATTATTAAGATTAGCAGCATCCATTTGTGCCAATGCCGCCGCCTCTGACATTACAAGGGCTTGGTTATTGGATAGATTCTGCATATTCATCGTATTAGCAATACGACTATTTTCTAACTGTACTTGCTGTTCGGCTGTAAAGTTAATGTTTGCAATTTCACTAACTTTAGCCGCATTTTGAACACGTGCTTGAAAGGCTTGTGTAAACTCCATGCCCATAAATTCAGCACGTTGTTGTGCCGCAAGCATTGCACGTTGTTGTTTGTTAGAAAGGTTTTGTGCCTCAAACTGTGCAACAGTAGCCGCATCAGCAGAAGCGATAGGCAGAGCAGCTTCAAGGGTGGCTTGAACAATAGCCTGACCAGCTATGCTACTTGCACCAAGTCCACGGGCAGCCATTCGTGATGTTGCATTACGAAGTGCGCCAGCAGCCCATGCAGGTGGATTTTTGGCATCAAAATTTGCAGTAAGTTGTGCAAGCTGACCCTGAACAGTTGCCTGATCAGAAGGTGTTGCTGTAGCCGCTTCAACTTGTTCCGTAAATTGTGCAGCCTTCTGAGCATCTGCTACACCACTAATTAGTTCACCAGCCTGAATCTCACGTTGTACAGGATTGTTAAGAAGAATTGCATTACCTTGTGCGGCATTCAGATTACCAACAGATGAGGCAGTCTGTTGTGCCGCTACTAATTCAGCACGTGGATCAACAGTTCCTTGTGCAGCCTGTGTAGCATCCAATGCAGAAGCAACGGCTGGAGCAGCAGTGTTTGCCTGTACTTGTGCAGCCTGTGATTCCTGTGGTGCTGTTGCTTGGGCAGTAGTAGCCATAGTAGTTGGAACTGCCAGCGAACCAGTTACCTGACCTGTTGTTGGGTCAATCATCTGGTCTGCTTGAGCTTGTATACCTACTGCAGCAACTGCACTACCCTCTGGCAGTCCTGGCTGTGAAGCCTGCTGTACAGTAAAGTCCTGTAGGTTTTGCCCTTGCGGTGGCGGTGGCAAGTATCCTGCAGTGGTTGCAATAGGACTGTTTTCTACAAGCTCCAGAACTTTTGGACCATCTGCGGCTGGTCCCTCTTTAATGTTTATACCAACGTCTCTTGCAAACTTTTGAAATTCAGGTGTTAGTTCATTAGCCCCTAATCCAGTAACACCAGTTTGACCAAGAGTTATTGGGCCTGTATACAGAGTCTGTACGTAGTCTAAAATAGCCCTAGTTTTTTTGTATGGGTCACTTGCATCAGCATCTTCTTCCAGCGCTTTTGTCATCTCATCAAACTGAGTTTGAATAGCTGGATTTTTAAGTTGATTAGTGCCAGGAAATCTCTCTACATTAGTTCTATATTGTGCATATGGGTCTTGAGCAGGCCCAGCTGGACCACTCGTAACTGGAACAGGTTGTTGTGGTAAACCAGCGTATGGCCCTGTTGGTTGTACAGCAGGTTGTTGTGTGCTAGGTTGTTGTGATAGTGGTGGGGGTTGGGGTGTTTCGCCTACTGCACGTGTATATGAATTATATGTAATACCATTTATTGTAACGGGTTCAGGTTGCGCTACAGCAGGTTGTTGTGTGCTAGGTTGTTGTGATAGTGGCTTACTAAATTCACCGACAATGCCACCCGGTTCATCTTCACCAACAGCCATTGTTTTAGCTAGTATTGGTTTGTCTCCGGGTGTAGGTTCATCTTCGCCCACAGCTTGTGTTTTAGGAAGCAACGCAGGTCCACCACCAATGCCACCGGGTTCATCTTCGCCTACAGCCCTTGTTTTAGCAGGTTTACCAAAGTCAGGCATTTGCCCACCTTCTTCACCAACCATCATTGTTGTTTTTATTGCTGGTGGTGCTGCTGGCGGTTTTGGTTGTTTTTGTGGTGGTTTGGCAGGTATCTGTGGTAAACCTGTGTATGGGTTTTCTGGTGGTTTGGCAGCAGGTGGTGGTGTTGCTGCAGCCTTTCTAGCAGCCTCTAGCTGTTGCTGAGAAGCTCTAATTCGGTCTTGGTAATTATTACCGTACTTACGTCTAAATTGTGAAACTGCATAGTTGTAATCTGGTATATCGTATGCAGACCTTGGCCCCACTACATTGCTAAAGTTTTGCTGATATTCTTTTTGTTTTGCTTGTAGTTCAGCAAGTTTTTTCTCTAGGTCAGCAACCGAACCACCTGCTTGCATCTTTACTACACCACCACGTGCCATCTGAATGGCGGCATTAGTATAGCGTTGCATCTGCTGTTGACGCATTGGGTCTTGCTCAATGTAACTCTGAAACTGGCCCATGTCACCACTGTAGCCCATAGCTTTGGCAATCTTATTCATTGCTTCAGGTTTAAATGCTTTAAACATTGCCATATTATTAATCCTATAGTTTCATTAGTTCGTCATGCAAAGTTTTAGATAAGTCACCATTGACTTCTGCGTCAAAAGCAACAAACATAGGCAGTGTATTAACTTCCAAAAACCAATGTTTATCATTTTCATCTACCATAAAATCAGCAGCTGAAAAATTAAGATTTAGTTTTTTCATAAGTTCTTTTACTTTTAACGCTGCATCTTCTGGTATATTAGAAACAGTTACATATGATTGTGTATCATCTCTGTAATCTATCCTATCCGTCACAACTTCAAAACAAAACTGCTTGTCACCTATAATGTAAAGTCTTTTGTTTTTACCTTTTATCTGTTGTTGCACTGTTGTTGTAAATGCAGCAACCTTACCTACTTCTGTATGCATACCACCAGTGATAGGTTTTAATATAGTATTACCTTCTTGCTGCCCATGTTTTGTAGCTTCTGTATAAGGTATAGATAAACCTATATCCATAGCAAGTTTTAGATTATACAACTTATATGGCGTTTCTCTGTGACAATAACGGTTAAATATTTTTATGTTATCAAAGTAAGAGACATAGTTACGCATTAAAAAATAGTTAGCTTGTTTATGATATGTGTTCTCTTCAAACACATTTGCTCTCATAAAAATAGCTTCTATATCATCAATACTACGACCATTTACATTGAGTTTATCTGTTTGTACATCCCAGTGAAATTCACTGTTCTGGTCAATAAACTCATCAAAGTAGGGCATTAGAGCATTTATGTTAGGGTCAGATAACTGACCAAACAGATATGTTGACACAGTTTAGTCCCTACTCAAAACTCTATCCAGCTTGTCTTC
>CAACVD010001406.1_pt1 | contig 11553 bp, 14 predicted proteins | sample 2381771 | NCBI WGS metagenome assembly CAACVD01 (sample SAMEA5211965, study PRJEB30684) | marine metagenome | biome: Marine; feature: Epipelagic; material: Water | collected 2015-10-15 | depth 15 m | reverse complement strand
AAGAAGGTAGAGAAATAGGTCCAGTTCATACAAAAAGTAAACCTGCTGTTGAGGACATTCAAGATGAAGATTAGAGATATTATACCAGAAGGTGAACTTATTCCATTTCCAAAAAATAGTTACGCAGTAGATTCTGATTCTACAGATTATGACTTCATGAAACTTGGAAGAAACATGGCAAACATTGCCACCACAGAACCACATGACACAAATATGGGCGACCAAGACGTCATGCTAAACTTTTTTGGTGGTGACAAAGAAGCAAAGCACATGATTAAAAATCTTAAAAGATTAGGATATAAGGTTGGAAACGTGAGTGGATATCAAGATCATAACTTCGATCCAGAAGCTGACAGCGACAACGGGAAAGAGAAAGCATCGAACAATGAAGATATCTGAGATAATGATGAATCTACCCATGCAGACTAAAGAGCCTCAATCACCAGGATCAAGAGGACTTAAGATGAATAAGTTGCGTCCTGGAAAACGTTACTATGACTCATTGCTTCTCAAGTTGAAACAACTAAGAAAATAAACCAATAATTATTTTTAATGAAGATAGTATTTTTCGGCGATTCATATACGCAAGGTACGCCGTATCCAACAGACTACAAGAACATATGGCCAAACATTGTTGCAAAACATTTTGGGGCAGATGCAGTGAACAAGTATGTTGCAGGTGGATCCAATCATGCTATTATGAGAAACTATATTAGATTTTTCCGAGAAGATTCCTGTGATTTGGCAATTATTATGTGGAGCCATTGGAATAGAAATGAAGTACATGTCAAAGAAAAAGTTTATCAAATGCAACCGTCCAGCAAATCATTTCCATTAGATTACACAAGTGAATATTATAAAAACAGAAACTTGCAAGTTGATTGGGAAGATTTTTTAGATAAAATATGGTTGTGCGAGAAAATTACAGTTGATAATTTATTACAGGGATGCTGTTTTGAAATTGATAAAACATTCAACAAACCTAAACATTGGTTTCCACATAACATGCATGGTCTGGCTTTAAAGAAAACAGTATGTGGACATCCACATATTTCAGAACACAAAAATATAGCACGTGCATTCATAAAACATATAGAGGACTGTGAACTATTATGACTAAAATTGCATTGTTTGGATGTTCTTCAGTAGACGGTACACCATATGGATCAGAAGATCCAAATATTTGGCCAAACACACTAGCCAAAGAACTTAACATGCAATTGGACAACTGTTTTGTAGGCAGTGGCAGTAATGCGGCTATATTCAGGAAATTCTGTAACTATTTCAGAAACAATACAGCAGATATGTGTATTGTGTTTTGGAGTTTTTACATGCGAAGTGAAGTACACATGGATGAAACTGTGTATCAAATTACACCAGGAACAAAAAGTTTTCCGGGAAAATATGTAAAAAAATTCTATGCAAATCAAAACACGGACACTTATATTACTGATTTACAAAATAAAATTTGGTGTGTAGATGAAATATGTTTCAAGAATAAAATATCTGTGATGCAAGGATCAGCTTTTGATATAGACTTTCAACTGCAAAAATCTAAACACTGGTTCCCAAACAGCCTTCATTCTTTAATAAGAAATACAACAGATTGTGGACATGCACAAATACAGGATCATTCTCATATTAAAGATCAAATAAAAAATTTTATAATAGACAGTAAACTAATTTAATTGTATAATCAATTTACAGGAGATCTCTATGAAAACATTAAACACAGAAGAACAAGCAAAAGTAAAACACGTCATTGAAAGTGGCATTAAAGTAAAACAAGAAGTAAAGGATTTGTCCGATGGATTGCGTGATACTGTAAAGGCAGTTGCAGAAGAGTTAGAAATAAAACCAGCATTATTAACTAAAGCAATACAAGTTGCGTTCAAGGAGTCTTTGGATTCAGAAAAACAAGACATTGAAGAACTTGAAGAATTATTGGTGATAGCAAAACAAATCTAATGAACATATTGGTTTGTGGTGATAGTTTTTCGTATGGAACCAAAGGATGGGTTCAACACATTAAAGGCAATGTCACAAACAAATCAGAAAATGGAGTTGGCCAATACAAAATATTCAAACAAACTGTTGGACATGAAAAGTTTGACAAAATTTTAATTTGTCATACATCGCCATGGCGCATACACACTAGTAATCATCCATTGCACAAGGACAACAAAGAAAGACCAAACAATGACTTTATGCTGGCAGATTTAGATCATAACCAACATGTGTTACCACAAATAGGCGAAATATATTCACACATAAAGAAATACACAGACTGGGACTATGTGCAATTTGTCTATGAGTTGATAGTAGACAAACTGCTTGAGATACCAAACAGCGTCCATATTACTTTTCATGAACCAGTTGATACCAAAAAAATTGCTAACAACTATTATGATGTTTGGCAAAAACACAAAGGAAACATTAATCATCTCGATCAAATTGGCAACGAAATCATTGCTAAACGCATACAAACTGTGTTATAATCAATCATGAGTTATGTTGATGCACTGTTCGATCGTGACACAGACAAGATATCTGTTGTAGAACGTGTCAAAGGAGAAAGACGCTACGTCGAATATCCCGCTCGCTATGTTGCATACTATGATGATCCTAAGGGCAAATTCAAGTCAGTGTATGGAACATCTGTATCAAGAATTGCAACAAAATCAGGCAAAGAGTTCAAACGTGAAGTACACATGCAATCTGGAAAAAAATTGTATGAATCTGATATCAATCCTATATTCAGATGCTTGGAAGAAAATTATCTCAATAAGGATGCCCCTGAATTACAAGTTGCATTTTTTGACATAGAAGTTGATTTCGATCCTAACAAAGGTTATGCCAAACCAGCAGATGCATGGGCGCCGATCATTTCAATCACTGTGTATTTGCAGTGGATGGATCAATTGATATCACTTGCTGTGCCGCCAAAGGACTTTCCCAATCCTGAAATAATTGAAAAAGAATTTGAGAACACAATGCTCTGCGAGAATGAAGCAGACATGTTGGACAAATTTATTAAGTTGATTGAAGATGCTGATGTGCTAAGTGGTTGGAACTCCGAAGGCTTTGATATTCCATACACAGTCAATAGAATACAAAAAGTAATGTCCAAAGATGACACAAGAAGATTGTGTTTATGGAATACGTTTCCACGCAAAAGAACTTTCGAAAGATTTGGCAATGAAGAAGTTACATATGATATCATTGGCAGGGTGCATTTGGACTACATGCAACTGTACAGGAAATACACATATGAAGAACGTCATTCATATGCATTGGATTTTATTTCCAAGATGGAACTAGGTGAACAGAAAACTCCTTATGAAGGCACACTAGATCAATTGTACAATCAGGACTTTGTAAAATTTATCGAATACAATAGACAAGACGTGGCACTGTTAGGCAGACTAGATGACAAACTTAAATTTATTGCATTAAGCAATGAACTGGCGCATCAGAATACTGTGTTGATACAAACTACTATGGGTGCTGTTGCAGTTACTGAGCAAGGCATCATAAATGAGGCACACAGACGTGGCATGGTTGTGCCTGATAGAGTAAGACGTGAACCTGGATCAGATCCAGCTGCAGGTGCTTATGTGGCATATCCAAAAAAAGGATTGCATGATTGGATTGGATCAATTGATATTAATTCGCTGTATCCATCTGTGATACGGGCACTTAATATGGCTCCGGAAACAATTGTAGGACAACTGCGCCAAACACTTACAGATGAAGAAATAGAGCGAAGAATGACAATGGAAAAAAAGTCATTTGCAGGTGCATGGGAAGGCGAATTCGGATCACTTGAATATCAGGCTGTTATGCGTAAAGACAGAGCACAAAGCATAACAATTGATTGGGAGTCTGGAGAATCAAACATTCTTAGTGCCGCAGAAGTATATGAACTAATTTTTAACAATGACCAACCCTGGTTCCTTTCTGCAAATGGTACAATATTCACACATGAATTTGCTGGAGTGATTCCTGGATTGTTGGAGCGTTGGTATGCTGAAAGACAAGAACTGCAGACAAAAAAGAAGAAAGCCATTGACGCTGACAATCCAGTAGAGACTGCGTTTTGGGATAAAAGACAGCTTGTTAAAAAAATTAATTTAAATTCACTATATGGCGCAATACTGAATCCCGGGTGTAGATTCTTTGACACAAGAATTGGCCAATCCACCACACTGACAGGAAGGTGTATTACTAAGCACATGGCCGCAAAAACAAATGAGATCATAACCAGTGAATATGATTATAGAGGACAGTCTGTAATATATGGCGATACTGATTCTGTGTATTTTAGTGCATATCAACCGTTGAAGTCTGAAATAGATGCAGGCAACATTCCATGGACAAAAGATTCTGTGACACAACTATATGATTCTGTAGCAGGTGAAGTCAACAAGTCCTTTCCAAAATACATGCAGGAGTCATTTAACTGTCCTGCTTCATATGGCAAACTCATAGCCGCAGGCAGAGAAGCAGTTGGCATCAAAGGGCTGTTTATCACTAAGAAAAGATACGCAATGAAAATATATGACTTGGAAGGTGAAACTGTGGATAAGATAAAAGCAATGGGGCTCGATCTCAAACGTTCTGACACTCCTGCTTACATACAGGACTTTTTATCAGATGTGTTGGATAGAGTGCTGTTAGGTGCTGAAGAAGATGAAATAATGGACTTTATTGCCGCATTCAGATTAGAATTTAAAAAGATGCCTGGTTGGGAAAAAGGTTCGCCAAGGCGTGTAAACAAATTGACTGAGTATCATTCAAGAGAAAAACGTAAAGGCAAGATAAACATGCCAGGACATGTAAGAGCTGCAATCAATTGGAACACATTAAAAAAAGTTTACAATGACAAATATTCAATGGATATTATCGACGGGCAAAAATGCATTGTGTGTAAACTTAAAGACAACCCCATGGGATACACATCAATTGCTTATCCAACAGATGAACTAAGGATCCCGGATTGGTTCAAAGAACTTCCATTTGCTGACGATGAAATGGAGGCCACATTGATTAATAAAAAACTTGACAATCTTATAGGTGTGTTGGATTGGGATCTGGGAGCCTCCGAAGCTGACAATACTTTTGATAAATTATTTGCATAATGGTATCAAGACATCAACTAAGAAAAGCAATCAAAATTATAGAAGAAGCTAATGCAGAAGGATTCAGTGAAATCACTGAAGAACTTGATAGTGCTGTCAAAAAAGTAAAACTTGAACTTGAAAATACAGATGCTAAACACAAGCTGTTAAACAACGATATGGGCAAGGCTCAAACACTATTTGGCTTTGATGAGAATTTTTTTAAAAAACTTAATCCCACACATTCATTTACTGTGCAAAGTTTTGTAAAAGATTGGATGATCAAACAAAGTGATTGGAGGTATCCATTATGTCTTATATCACCGTCAAATCCAAAATACACAGAACATGGACTAAAGTCCAATCTTGTCTATGTGCTTACAAATAACTTTAATGTGCCTGATATAAAAAAATACATTAAAAATGAACTACACAAAGGCAAAAACTTTAATCCTACCATGTTCAGACAAAAGCCTTTAGATCATACTGGTACAATCAATAATGAACATGTGCCGCATAATCAAATAGGCACAATATTCAGTTGTGATTATTTTCCTTATATATCTATAGGACAACTAAAAGACTTTTTTAGTAACTTTGAAAAAATTTTACGTCCTGGTGGCGAAGCTTTGATTCATATTACTGACGCAGATTGTGAGGATGAATGGAAAAATGTTTTGGGCAAAAAGATTACATATTGCACAAGCGATATTGTAAAAGACACATGTGAACAAGTTGGTTTAATATTAGAAAGTGTGTATCATGTGGATTCTATGTATACATTTTATCATCTATCAAAAAAGGGAAACCTTACCACCAACAAAGCATGGTCAACAAAAATAGAAAGAGTTTGACTTCAGCTCTAAATAGCCTTATAATAAACGTTAGGAGATACACAGTATGAAAGATATATTATTAGATGTTGTGAAGCACACACATTCTCTTGGCTTTATTGATCTGGTCAAAGTAGTTGGTGATGATAAATCAACACAGATTGATGCAATGGCTGAAGACAGATCAGTTGTTGTAAAAGCAGAACTAAAAAATCCTGTCACGGAATATCAAGGAACTTTTGGCATGCCGAATTTGGGCAAACTTGATATACTGCTTAAACTTCCTGTATACAAAGACAAAGCACAAATCACAGTTAATACACAAGAACGCAACGGAGAAACTGTGCCTGTAGGATTGCACTTTGAAAATGATAACAAGGATTTTAAAAATGATTATAGATTTATGAATGCTGAAATAGTAAATGAAAAACTTAAATCAGTTAAGTTTAGAGGAGTAAGTTGGCACGTTAACATTAAGCCAACTATGCCTGATGTGCAAAGACTAAACTTTCAAGCACAAGCAAACGCAGAAGAAAATGTTTTTACAGTCACAACAGATGGTGATGCACTAAAATTTAAGTTTGGTGATCTTTCATCACACGCAGGTGAATTTACTTTTGCAACAGGAATACAAGGAAAACTTGATAAAACTTGGGCGTGGCCAGTGGCACAGGTGACACAAATTTTGAAACTTATTGAAACTAACACATGTGAAATGGCATTTTCAGATGATGGTGCATTACAAATTACACTTGATTCTGGAATGGCAACCTATCAATACATTCTGCCTGCACAAAGCAAGTAAATGAACACAAATCTTACTGCCGAACAAAATGACTATGCTGTGTTTCTTCCAGCAGTAAGTGGCTTTTACGCAACGTTCATAGGCAAACAAAGATCAATGGAATATGTTGATACCAGTCGTATTCCTAGCAACTTCAACAATGGTGTTGAAAGTTTAAATTTTTTAAATCCAACACAAGGACAGTTTCAATATAAATGGTGTTTGTATTCAGCTGGACACGCAGATCTTGATATCAATCGTGATTCTCCAAAAGAAGATATGTTCAGAAAACGTGATAGAACAACTTCATGGGCACTGGGCGATTCAGGAGGATTTCAAATCGGCAAAGGAGTTTGGGAAGGTGATTGGAAAGATCCTAACTGTCCCAAAGCACAAAAGAAACGTGAACAGGTGCTGGCATGGATGGATGCGTACATGGATTATGGTATGATCCTTGATATTCCGGCCTGGGTGGCAAGATCTCCAAAAGGACAACAAGCCACAGGGATCACAACTTATGAAGAAGCCTGCCAGGCAACTAACATCAACAACGAATATTTTATGAAACATCGCTCGGGAGCCTGTAAATTTTTAAACGTGTTACAGGGTGAGAACCACACAGAAGCTGATGACTGGTATGAACGCATGAAAAAATACTGTGATCCTAAACAATATCCTGATACACATTTCAATGGTTGGTCCATGGGCGGACAAAATATGTGTGACATACACCTTGTATTGAAAAGGCTAGTTGCACTTAGATTCGATGGTTTATTGGAAAAAGGCATACATGACTACATGCATTTTTTAGGCACATCCAAGTTAGAATGGGCAACATTATTAACTGACATACAAAGAGCAGTAAGAAAATATCACAATCCTAATTTTACAGTCACATTTGATTGTGCATCGCCCTTTCTTGCAACTGCCAATGGACAAGTGTATTGCCAGATTGAAACTGAAGATAGAACAAAATGGGTGTACAGAATGGTTGCTAGTATTGATGATAAAAAGTTATCCACAGATACAACTCCGTTTGCCCAAGCATTTGTACGTGAAGGCAAACATGATTCGTTCCTTGATTCGCCAATAAGCACTGGACTGACTGCTAAAGATATTTGTATATACGCCCCTGGTGACCTAAATAAGATTGGAAAAGAAGGAAGAACATCATGGGATTCATTTTCATATGCCATCATGATGGGACACAATGTTTGGATGCACATTAATGCAGTGCAAGAAGCAAACAGGCAGTATGACAAAAATAAAATACCAAGCATGTTAATCAATGAATCATTTGATCGGATAATGTTCCGTGATATCATCGAAGCCATTTTTGCAACGGATGACAGATCTATTGCAAATGCTATAATAGAAGAGTATTCTAAATATTGGATGAGTATAATAGGCACTAGAGGTGCAACAGGCAAAAAAACAGTAAATGCTTCAACACAATTCAATAATTTATTCGAGGAGGTGTAAATGGCAAACTTTGACGATTCAACAATACACATGTCACAAGAAGACATTAAAAAAGAACTAAAAGCACTGAAAAAGAAAGTTAAACAGATGGAAGCACAACGCGAGAAAGTTAGAGAATGGGCCCACAAAGCCGAATTGCTGGATGCTAAAAAAATGAAATTGCGATACAAAGAAATACTAGCGGAGTTGGATAAAGATGAAACGTGATTATGCAGATGGCATAAATGACAACATTAATTTTTTTGTAGGAAAAGAAGTTGAAAAAACAAAGACCAAAGGCATGAAAACATTGTTTGTGGTTGGCTTGCATCGCACAGCAACTATTATTAAACACGCAGAAAAAAATAAGTGTAAACATATCTACTTTGGCGCTAATCATTCATTTAAAACTTTAGTTGGAGAAGAAATTATTCCGCTGGCCAATCAACTAAGATATTTTTTAGATAAAAACTATTGGGTCACGTTTGACACATCGCCAACTCCAAGATTCAGCGACATCTTAGATTTGTTACAATATAAAAAATTTAGTATCATATATGGACTACGTATGGATAACGTTAAAAAAATGAAAGGTAATGTTGTGATTAAAATCGATGATGCAGATTTCAAAGCAACAAATCCAGGTGTATGGTGTTGGTCGGTCAATGACATGATTGACAAAAAACATTTCACAGAGTGGGCTGAATATGAAAATGACCAAATCATATAATGTTTGGTCTGAATTTCAACCTCTTGAATCAGTTGCTATAGGAAATATCAATACAGTTGACGAAATAGATGTGCCTTTACTAGGTCAGGAACATCAAGACAATCTAAGTAAAGTATTCGAATACACACACAGTGACCTTGAAAAAATACATACACAGTTAAAAAAATTAGGAATAAAGGTTGAACAGTGTACAACATATAATCTAAGAAGCAAACCAGCGTATTCTCCACCTTTACAACCAAGAGATTGGTTTATGGTATACGGCAACACAACTATTATTCCAAATCAAATACATGATTACAATCATGCTAAAACAAAAAGTTTAGATCATGTGCTACAAGAAAATATTGTGCGTGGAGATTACATAGACACTGCTAATTTTTTGCGATGTGGCCGAGATGTTTTTTACACAAGCGATTATGGTAATCAAGGCACAATCGAAGGATGTGTCTTTATGTACAAACAATTAATAGACATCAATCCATTGATGAGATTAAATGAAATCAAAGATGTAGGCAGTCATTTGGATGGCAGTATATTTTTTGTAAGGCCAGGACTATTATTATCTGCTATTGAATATGACAGTCTTCCAGAACGTTTGCAAAGTTGGGATATAATTGATTGCACTGTGCCAGAGGCCCAACATGTTAAAAGTGTTAATGTTTGGGGTGACCTATTTAAACACAAACACAATAAATTTCATCCTTTTATACTGGAAAAATGGTTATGGTACAAAGATACCAATCCTGAGGAAACTTGTTGGAGTATAAATGCATTATCAATCAATGAACAATGTGTATTAATGCCAGGATATAACAAATATGTGTTTAATGAATTGTCCAAAAGAAAAGTTGAGTGTATTGATCTATCATTGCGGTCTTTGGACTTCTGGGATGGAGGATTACACTGTTTTACCAACGAACTAATAAGGACAGGAGATTGTATTGACTATTTCGAATAAAAAGTTTATTATTGTACTATGAAACAAATTTGGGTAACATTTAGAAAAGAAGGAGTCCACAAGTATCCAGCGGCACTGCAAGATCCTAAATTAGAAGACGTGTCTTTTTTGGGATATCCGCATAGACACATATTCCATTTCAAGGTTTGGATTGAGGTATTTCACGATGACAGGGATATCGAATTCATACAGTTTAAAAGATGGCTGGAAAGTTTATACAAAGACACTTTGGAACTAGACTACAAGTCCTGCGAAATGATTGCAGATGAACTTGCACATCAAATACAAATCAAACATCCAGGCAGGGTAATAAGAATTGAAGTATCCGAAGATGGAGAAAATGGCTGTGATAACACATACAACAAAGCAGTCAACTAATGGGTAATCCAGGTCCATACAAATATGAACACACAGTTGTAATTGCATCAGATAAGACTACAACACGTGGTGGATACTATGACACAGAAGGCGGAGCATTGAATGGCAACTACACTGACTTCGATGTCGGATGCATAGTGTCAAACGATCTTGGCCTACAAGGATACACATATGGCAAAGATTTTTATTTTGAAGATGCTGGTTGCGATGAAGTGTGTTTTTCATTCAAAGATCCAAAGTTGGTAACCTATGTGTCAACAAAATATACAACCAAGTCACCAGAGGAGAGCATACACGGATGATTTACATTGTTGATATAGAAGCAGTAGAAACAAGATACACAGCTGAATGGAAAAAATATTTGCCATGGCAGATACAAAAACACACTCAATCAAATGTAACAACTATATCTGGTGGTGATACTCCCCAGGCAACAACGCCAGGAGCATTTTTAAATTTTGGAGGAACCAATGTATACAAATCAAATCAATTGGAGCAGATTGCAACTCTATTTTGCGAAGGCAAGATTAATGATGGCGATTATTTTCTGTACACTGACGCTTGGAATCCAACTGTTATTCAGCTTAGGTATATGGCTGAGTTGTTGGGTGTTAATATTAGTATTGGCGGCATGTGGCATGCTGGTTCATATGATCCAGCGGACTTTCTTGGCCGACTAATTGGTGACAAACCATGGGTGAGGCACGCAGAACATAGCATGTTCGAATGTTATGATCATAATTTTTATGCCACAGACTTCCATATAAAACTGTGGGACAAAACATTTAACAATGTGCAACCAGAAAAAGTTGTGCGTACAGGATGGCCAATGGAGTATTTTGATGCTGAACTTGAAGCGTTCAAAGGTGCAAAGAAAACTAACACCATACTCTTTCCACATCGAATCGCACCTGAAAAACAACCAGAAATATTTTATGATTTGAAAGAAGCGTTACCACAGTATAACTTTATTGTGTGCCAGGAAACACAATTAAAAAAATATGAATATCATAATTTGTTGGCTGAATCCAAATTAGTATTTTCTGCAAACTTACAAGAAACATTAGGCATATCTGGTTATGAAGCATTAATATTAGACACAATGGTAATGGTTCCCGACAGGCTATCTTATCAAGAAATGTTTTTGGATACTTTCAAATATCCAAGTGTGTGGACTGAAGACATGCAAAACTATCAACTTAACAAGCAAAAAGTTATAGACAAAATTGTTGACCTTATGGAAAATTATTCTAAATATATCACAGAAATAAAAAGGCAAAAGAAAA
>CAACVD010001404.1_pt1 | contig 11559 bp, 10 predicted proteins | sample 2381771 | NCBI WGS metagenome assembly CAACVD01 (sample SAMEA5211965, study PRJEB30684) | marine metagenome | biome: Marine; feature: Epipelagic; material: Water | collected 2015-10-15 | depth 15 m | reverse complement strand
ACCCTGACGCCACCGGCCAAGCTGCTTTCCTCGAAGACGTTCTGACGACTGCAGATACTGCAGACGCCACGTTTGAACTGTTCACAACTGGCACGACTTCAGGCACCGATTCTGTGAGTTTTGCTGGAATCATTACCGACATGGAGATCACTTCCACTGTTGGCGAGATTGACATTGTGACCTGCAACTTCATCACCAGCGGTACCATCACCGGCAACCTTGAGTGATGAGGCTATAGTTTGAGCGATAAATGTGTCGCTTAAATGCCTGCTCAATCTCGAACTGTTGACCTGCTGGTTGGGGCGTTTGACCTCAACCAGCGTCGCAAGTTTGAACTGAAGAACGCGGAAGGCGAAAAAGTCATCGATCTGTACTTCAAGCCGATCACCCGCGCCGACCGTAAAAAAGCACAGCAGTTGGCTGGCACTGATGAGGCACTAGACATCAGCACCAACATGCTTTGCCAAATTGCAGAGCTTGAGGATGGCACCAAGGCTTTCGCTGCTGCGGATGCGAACAAGCTCCAGCGTCAGCTGCCTGAGTCTGTACTGAACGAGATCGAGCTGTTCTTATTCGGCCTTGGAGATGATGCCGATCTCGAAGACGCAAAAAACGACTGAAGCAGGACAAGTGGACCTTTTTTGAGTTCCACCTGGCCTGCGAACTAGGCATGACAGTCAGCAGGCTTCGCACGGAACTGACCGATGCGGAGCTTGTTCACTTTGCTGCGTACTACGAACTGAAGTCAGATATGGAAGAGCAAGCGATGCAGCGCGCAAAGCAAAGGCGGCGGTAGTATTGACTTATTGCTGAGCAGCCGTGGCAAAGGACGTAACCCTGCTGATCAAGCTGCAGGACCAAGCCAGTCCCAAGCTAAATAAGCTCACACAAAGCACGAAGCGACTAGAAAAGGCTGCAAACGGGGCGCAGAACAGCATCCGTCGAACCAATAAAGGAATCAGGGATACCGGCAGGGCGGCGGATAAGGCGTCGAAAGGAGTTAACAATCTTGGCAAGGCTGTTCGCGGTCTTGCTGCTGGCTTTGGTGTTTTCCAGGCTGGCAAGTTCGTCATTTTCAAAACCGCAGAACTTGAGAGGCAGACGAAAAGCCTTGAGGTGCTTACGGGCTCACTAGGCAACGCTCGCAACATCATCAGCGAGCTGCAGCAGTTTGGCGCTGTGACGCCGTTCACCAGTTCAGAGCTTATTGAAACGGCCAAGCGTTTAAAGGCTTTCGGCTTCCAAACAGAAGAGGTTGTTGATGTCACCAAGCGGCTTGCTGACGTTGCTGGTGCAACTGGCGCTGATCTTGGCGGCATCGCCACGGCCTTTGGTCAGATTCAAGCCAAAGGCAGGTTGCAGGGCGAGGAGCTGCTGCAGCTGCAAGAGCGCGGCGTAAGCCTGCAAGACGAGCTGCAGAAGATGTATGGGCTGACTGCGGACGAGTTCCGCAAGGCGCTAGAGGGCGGTCGCATCAGCGCAGATGCCGTCAACTTGGCTCTGCAAAACATTACGGACACAGGCGGCAAATATGCAAATGGTGCGATTGCCCAGTCGGAAACACTCGCGGGCAAGTTTTCGACACTTGTTGACGGTATTGAAAGGATTGCAGTAACGATAGGCAACACAATTTCGCCCGTGCTTAAGGCTTTGCTTGACGATGCCACGTCTGTGACAAACAGCATCGTCAGAATGATGAACCAAGCGGCAATGGCTAACAAGGTTGGCCTGTCGCAAAAAGAGCAGCAACGTTTATTCAGGCAAGCCGGTAAAGAAGCCGAAGAAATGCAACGCCGTCGCCAAGGTTTGCCGGCGACTGGGTTTGCGTTCGGGGCATTAGACAACCAAGAGTTTCAACGGTTGCGGAATGAGCGGTTTGAAGATCTTATGAGGCAAGAGGGTTTTAAGAGGGGAACACTTAAAGGCCCTGTTACTGCCCCAACTTTGACCGGGGCAACGGCAGTACCAGCCTTGTTGTCAGGAAGAGGAGGAAGCGGCACTCCAGCCAAAACACCTGAACAAATAGCTTTAGAAAAAGCAGAGGCAACAAATGCCAGATTGGTAAGGCAAGCGCAAATACAGCGTGTATCTTTGGGCGAGATTGTGGCGAAGCGCCAAGAAGAAACTAGGTTTTTGGTTCTTGCCGCCGAGAAAGGCCAAGAATTTGCTGACTTCACGCAAAGGGTTCTTGATCTTGTAAAGCAAGGAGTTCCTTTTAGTGAGGCTTTCGAACTTGAAACAGCCAACAGAGAGGCTCGGCAAATGACTGAGGAGCTTGAGAGGCAAAAACAATTAGCCGCTGAAGTAGGTCAAACGATTGAGCAAGGGATCAAAGGCGCAATCATGGGTGCCCTTGACGGCAGCAAATCACTTGGTGAATCGCTGTCCGGGATTCTTCGGCAGCTTGCAGGCTCCTTCATATCCGCAGGCATTGGAAGCTTTGGAGGCGGTGGCATCCTGGGGGCTTTGTTTCCAAAAAGAGCAAACGGCGGCACCGTTCAGGGTGGCCGCTCTTACATGGTTGGGGAGCGTGGTCCTGAGTTGTTTACACCTGGCCGGACTGGCAGCATTGCTCCAAACTCAGCCATAGGAGGTGGGGCTAACGTGACTGTAAATGTGGACGCTTCCGGTTCTTCTGTTGAAGGTGATGCTGAGCAAGCCTCGCAACTAGGCAAGGCAATCGGCATCGCTGTTCAGCAAGAACTCGTCAAACAGAAACGTCCTGGCGGTCTCCTCGCAAGCTGATGGCAACTTTCCCGTCAATCACACCGACCTACGGGTTGCAAAAAAGCAGTGCCCCGAACGTTCGCAAGGTGCAGTTCGGTGACGGCTACGAGGCCAGGTTGACTTACGGCATCAATCAAAACCCTAAGATTTTTAATCTGACGTTTCAGGTGTCAGAGACTGATGCCGACACGATCGAAACTTTCTTAGATGCACGAGCTGCAGACTTTGCCAGCTTTGACTTCACCCCGCCTGGTGAGGGCAGCAGCTCTAAGTTCGTCTGTGAGCAGTGGAGTAAATCGATTCCCTACTTGAACCGCGCCACAATTCAGGCAACGTTCCGTCAAGTATTTGAACCGTAATGGCAGTTGCAGCCTGGGCCGCTAGCACCGCATTTTCTGTTGGTGACATTCGACGTGCCACAACAGAACAGGCGTCCGGTCTGTTCTTTCGCTGTACGACGGCTGGAACCTCAGCGTCGTCTGAACCCAGCTGGCCAACAGATGTTGGCAGCACGATTACAGACAACACCTGTGTTTGGACGGCGATTGCCTCTGCATACGAGGAGCTGGCAAAGCTCAACCCCAGTGCAATCATCGAGCTGTTTGAGGTTCACTTAGACAACACGCTGCACGGCAGCAGTGACGTTTACCGCTTCCACGCAGGTGCTAATGCTGATGTAGACGGCAACGTTGTTTTTAACGGCAACGCCTACACCCGGATTCCAGTCAAGGCAGACGGCTTTGAGATGACGAACACCGGAACGCTGCCGCGACCGACGCTCACGATCAGCAACCTTGACGGCACGATTACTACGCTGCTGCTACTGGTCAACGCCACAACTGCGGGCAATGACCTGGGCGGCGCGGAGGTTCGCCGAATCCGGACGTTAAAGAAGTTCTTAGACGGTGAAGCGGCGGCTGATCCAAACGCGAAGTTCCCTGATGAACGCTGGTTTATCGATCGGAAGGCGAATGAATCACGAGACAGCGTGACGTTTGAGCTGGCCAGCAAGTTTGACCTTGCGGGTCAGAAGCTGCCAAAGCGTCAGATCGTGGCCAACGTCTGTCAGTGGGTATATCGCAGCACAGAGTGCAGCTATACGGGTACTGACTATTACGACGTAAACGGCAATGAGGTGGACACAGAAGCGCAGGACGTTTGCGGCAAGCGGGTCGAAAGCTGCAAGCTGCGGTTTGGCAACACCGCTGAGCTGCCGTTTGGATCATTCCCTGGAGCTGGACTCACTCAATGATGAAGCTGACAGCAACGATGCAGGCTGAGATTCTTCAGCAAGCAAAGGACGAGTTCCCGCGTGAAAGCTGCGGGCTGATCGCTGTTGTCAAAGGTCGTCGGCGTTATTTCCCATGCCGCAACATTGCTGAAACCCCTGATGAGCATTTCATCCTTGACGGTTGGAACGAAGTAGAAGACAAGGGTGAAGTCGTTGCTGTCGTTCACAGCCATCCCAAAACCAACCCCGCCCCGTCTCCGGCTGACCGTGTTGCGTGTGAAAAGTCCGGTCTGCCGTGGTTCATTGTCAACCCAAACACCGAGGGTTGGGGATACTGCGAGCCGGACGGTTTTGAGCTTCCTTATGTCGGGCGTGAGTTTGTCCACGGTGTTGTGGACTGCTACAGCTTGTGCCGTGATTGGTACGCAAGGGAATGGGGCCTGGAGCTGCGGGATTATGACCGCCGGGATCAGTGGTGGGATCACGGCGAGAACCTATATCTGGAGAACTTTCAAAAAGAAGGGTTTCACAAGATCCCGGTTGAGGAGTTGCAACGGGGCGATGCGTTGTTGATGCAGTTGGTTTCGCCTGTTCCAAACCATGCGGCAATCTATCTAGGCGATTCGCAGATCTTGCATCATGTGCAGGGGAGGCTGTCGAGCAGGGATGTTTACACCCTTGGCAGCAGTTACTATGGCAAGAGCACTGCTTGCGCCTTGAGGCATGAAAGTCGTTAAGGTCTACGGCGCACTCCGCAAGCGATTAGGTCAATGCCGGTTTGAGCTTGAGGCTGCAACACCAGCGCAAGCAATAAAAGCGTTATGTGTGAATTTTCCTGGTTTAGATAAGTGGCTTATTGATAGCGAAAAGGATGGTGTTGGTTATCGCGTAACGGTCAGCAAAGAAAAAGCAACCGAGCAAGATGTCAGCCCGTTAATTATGCCTTGGAGCGAAAAAGATGTTTTTAGCATCACGCCTGTGATCGCAGGTGCAGGCCGTGGACTAGGGCAGATCTTGGCTGGAGTTGCACTGATTGCTGTGGCAGTTGCCAACCCGTTTGTTGGCTTTAGCGTGGCTGCCGGTGGTTTCGGTGTTGTTGCAGGGGCAACAGCAACTGTTGGTACGAGCTTGGCGATTGCTGCCGGAACAATCGGCATCGGCTTGACTTTTATGGGTATTGCTCAGGCAATCTCGCCGCAGCCGAGCCTTGACAGTACGCTCGACGAATCAGCGCAACTTGAATCCTTTAGCTTTTCAAACGTCGTTAATACCTCTAAGCAGGGCTTGCCGGTGCCGATAGCGTATGGGCGGGTGTTTGTTGGCTCAGCAATTATTTCCAGCGGTCTTGATGTTGATGAGGTGGTGGCATGACGCAAACTAAATACATTGCTGGCGCTGGCGGCGGCGGTAAAGGCGGCGGCGGTTCACATACGCCAACAGAAGCTGACGACACTCTTCAGTCAGTACAGTTTGCCACTGTCCTTGATCTGATTAGCGAAGGCGAGATTCAAGGATTAGAAGACGGCAACAAGAGTATTTTTTTGGAAGATACGCCAGTTCAGAACGCGGACGGCTCAAACAATTTCAGTGACTTCACGATTGTCACGCGCACTGGCACGCAAACTCAAACCCACATCCCTGGCGATTTTGGGTCGACGCAATCTGAGCAGGCAGTCAATTCTGAAGTCACTAACGGCGCTCCTGTCACTCGATCGATTACAGACACTGATGTTGATCGTGTCCGTGTCACTCTGACAATCCCATCGCTCCGCATTGTTGAGGATGACGGCGACATCACCGGCCACACTGTCAGCATCAAGATTCAGGTGCAATACAACGGCGGTGGTTTCAACGACGTAATTTCAGACACGATCACCGGCAAGAGCAGCGCAAAGTATCAGCGTGATTACATGATCACGCTTGATGGGGCTTTCCCTGTTGACATCCGGATGGTTCGCGTCAGTGCAGACGAGACCAGCACACGCCGCGCTAGCTCAACATTCTTTCAAGCGTACACAGAGATTATTGACGAGAAGTTCCGTTACCCGAACTCTGCGCTTGTTGGTCTGCGGTTTGATTCTCGTCAGTTTGGCAGCATCCCGTCTCGCAAATATCTGATCCGCGGGATCAAGGTAAAGATTCCAAGCAACGCGACAGTAGACACAACAACGCATCTCGGCAGGATTACTTATTCCGGCGTCTGGGATGGAACTTTTCAGGCTGCAACGTGGACGAATGATCCTGCCTGGTGCCTCTATGACTTGTTGATTAACGATCGATATGGAGCCGGTGTCCCAGAGGATACGCTTGATCGCTATGACTTTTTCGCGATTAGTCAGTATTGCGCAAGTCTTGTAGATGACGGCAAAGGCGGCCAGGAGCCACGCTTCAGCCTCAACATGCTCATTAACAGCCGTGATGAGGTTTACAACGTCATTCAGCAGCTCACTGCCATTTTCCGTGGCATCGCGTATTACGGCTCTGGATCGTTAGTGCTGCTGCAGGACAAGCCAACTGATGCACAGTATCTGCTTGGCCCGTCGAACGTTGTTGATGGAAGGTTCTCTTATTCAGGCTCGTCGCAAAAATCACGGCACACTGTTGCTGTTGTCGCCTGGCAGTCATACGACACCCGTGGAGATGTTGAATATGAATATGTCGAGGATCATGCCGCTGTTGCTAAATACGGCATTATCAAAAAAGAGATCAAGGCCATTGGTTGTTACAGCCAGGGTCAAGCTCATCGCCTAGGTAAGTGGACACTGCTATCAGAGCAAAACCTCACAGAAACTTGCGAGTTTGCGGTTGCGATTGAAAGCGGCATCATTCTCCGCCCTGGGATGGTTGTTGACATTGCCGACCCGTTGCGAGGCGGAACACGCAGAAGCGGGCGTGTCAGTTCAGCAACGACAACTGTTATCACGATTGATAGCGACACCGATTTGTCGGTAAATCTTGCGGCGAGCCCGACGCTTTCAGTCTTGTTGCCTACGGGCTTAGTTGAGACCAAGACGATCTCCAGCATTTCTGGAGCTGACATCACTGTCAGCAGTGCTTTCAGTGAAGCGCCAAACGCAGCAGCCGTTTATCTAATCGACACCACCGATATTCAGGTTCAGAAGTTCCGTGTGTTGTCGGTAGCCGAGTCAGGCGATGGAGTTTATGGCGTCAGTGCAATCGCATATAACGAATCAATCTATGCAGCTATTGAAGAGGATGTTTCGCTGACTGCGCGTGACATCACCAACCTGTCTGGGACTCCTGCCGCGCCAGAAGGTCTCACAGGCTCTGAGTTCTTATATCAAGAGGGTCAGACGGTTCACACCGGCTTTGACTTTAGTTGGAGTCACGATCGTATTAACACCAATGACTTTCTTGTTAAGTACAAGCTAGATAATGACAACTTCACAACGCTAGTTACCAGCAGCCCATCAATCACGCTGCGGGCGTTGCGTGCTGGAACGTTGAGCGTGCAAGTGCTGGCCCGTAACTATCTAGGCAAGCAGAGCACGATTTCAACGGCAACGTTCACGCTTGTCGGCAAAACGGCAGTACCTGCTGATGTGCAGAACCTGTCGATTGAACCGATCAGCGCTAATAGTGCTCGCCTGCGCTGGGATCAGACTGTTGACCTCGACGTGAAGGTGAACGGCCTTGTTCACGTCAAGCACAGCAACCTGACCGACGGCTCTGCAACGTGGCCTAACTCTGTTGACCTGATCCCTGCTGTTGCTGGTAACTCGACTGAGGCCATCGTGCCGCTGGTTGAAGGCGAGATCCTGGTCAAGTTTGAAGATGAGCTGGGGAACAAGAGCACGAACGCCACCAGCGTGCTGATGGACTTCCCTGATGCTGTTGGCAGCATCACCGTCCAGACCCGCAGGGAAGATCAGGACACCCCGCCATATCAAGGCACAAAGACTGATTGCTTTTACAGCGACGACCTTGATGCGTTGGTGATCGACGGTGACGACAACATTGATGATGTGACCGACGTTGATGCCATCACGTCCTTTGACTTCCTTGGGGACATCCTTAGCTCTGCTGAGTATCAGTTCAACAACACGCTGGATCTTGGCGCACGCTTTGCGCTGGACATCAAGCGGCGGTTTGTCACTAGGGCTTTCTTCCCCAATGACACCATCGACGCCCGCACTGCGCTGATTGACACCTGGAATGACTTTGATGGCACAGAGGCTGACGCTGTTAACGCCAAGCTCTACATGCGAAGGACTGACGACGATCCGTCAGGGTCTCCGACTTATACGGCTTGGCAGGAGTTCGTGGCTGGCACGTTTAAGGGCCGTGCGTTCCAGTTCAAGGCAGAGCTGACCAGTGCTGACATCGCGCAGAACATCTTGATTGACCAGCTGGGCTATGAGACCAGCTTCCAGCGCAGGGAAGAGATCAGCCAGCCCATTGCTTCAGGCGCTAGCACCAAGTCGGTGACCTTTGACAACGCCTTTTTTGTCGGCACGTCGGCGCTCGGCAACCTAAACAATTTTCTGCCGAGCATCGGCATCACTGTTCAAAACCTTGGCAATGGCGAGCGGGTCAACGTAAGCAACGTGACGGGCAGTGGTTTTGATCTTGACGTGCTGGATTCAGGCGGCAGCAACGTTGATCGCAACTTCACTTACACCGCTGTGGGCTTTGGCAGGGGCGTTTAATATGCAGGGAATGTTGTCCGCAGCGGGCTAGGTCATGGCAACCCACGATTATGTGATTGCGAACGGCACAGGTGCGGCTGTCCGTTCTGATTTGAATGACGCCCTAGCAGCGATTGTCAGCAATAACAGCAGCAGCTCTGAGCCAGCAACAACTTACGCATATCAGTGGTGGGCTGACACAACTGCCAATGTCCTGAAGATTAGGAACAGCGCCAACAACGCATGGATCACGCTGCGAGAGCTTGACGGCACGCTGCTGATGGAGGACGGCAGCAATTCTGCGCCTGGCCTCAGTTTTGCATCAGACACCAACACAGGTTTCTTCAGCGGCGGTGCTGACAAGATTGGTTTTGCTACTGGCGGTGTAGAGCGCCTAGAGATTGGCAGTTCTGAGGTTGTATTTAACGACCCCAGCAATGATGTTGACTTCCGCGTGGAGTCAAACGGCAACACTCACATGCTGTTTGTCGATGCTGGAAATGATCGCATCGGGGTAGGTACAAATTCACCCGCTGCTTTATTGGATGTTGCAGATAGCAGCGGCAATGAACCTAAGCTTAGGATGAGCACAGGAACTGCAGCTAACTTTTTCCAAATCAGTCGCAGCTCCTCAACAGGCCATTACACACTTGCATCTGAAGAAAACGGTTCGAGCATAATTCTCGCTACTGATCCTGATAGCACAGGTGCAGTTGACCGATTAACGGTTGATCGTAACGGCAATGTTGGCATCGGGGTGACGGCGCCCAGTGCTCCCTTTCACATTGATAATCCTGCTGATACCAGTATCACTCAGATTATTGAAACAGGTAACGCACAGGTTGGTCTTGTTTTAAGAAATAGCACCTCTACGGGTAACAATATCCAACTTAATGCAACAGGCAATGACTTCCGCATTCTTACTAATGCCTCAGAGGCGGTACGCATCGATGGAAGTGGCAGGCTCCTCTTGGGGACGTCTAGTGCTCGTGCCAACTTTTTCAACAGCATCGTTGCCCCACATTTTCAAATAGAAGGCGCTGGCGATACCGACCGTCAATCGGCAATCATTAGTTCATCAAGCAATGCAGCTTTTGGATCGGTGCAGATTTTGGCGCACCAAAAAAGTGGAGCTGTTGGTGGAAACACATTGGTTTCAAGTGGAGACAGTCTTGGCCTGACTTCGTTTCAAGGAAGCGACGGTGCTCAGTTTGTTGAAGCTGCACGTATTGAGTCTTTAGTTGACGGCACTCCTGGCAGCAATGACATGCCAGGAAGGCTTGTTTTCAGCACCACAGCGGACGGTGCAAGCAGCCCGACTGAGAGAGTCAGAATTGATTCAAGTGGGCACGTTAAGTATTACGGAAACTCTAGTTCAGCTTGGTTGTTGAGCCCTGCTTCTGACGTTTCTTCTTATTCACAACTGGACGCTCATTTTCCTGCAAGCAATAGGACTTTATTCTTTAATGAAAACTCATCTAATGACTCTTACGTTGTATGGAACAGAAACAGTGGAAGTTCTGGCAAAGGTTTTGGATTAGAAGGGCAAAATTTTAAGGTAGTTCAAGGCGCAAGTGAGCACCTCAGGGTGGACAGCTCGGGGCGGTTGTTGGTTGGACTTACAAGTCCTAATGCGTCAACGGCCAAATTTGAAGTAGCTGCAAACGTTGGCCCAGATCCTGCCTATCAGTTCACGCAAACAGCTTCATCAGGACTTAGTTATGACTTGGTTCTCAAAAAACAAAATTATTCGCCTGACGACAATTCATCGCGATTTTTAACTTGTGCAGACAGCACTGCCGATCGCTTACACATTAAGTCTGACGGCGATGTGCTCAACCATGACAATAGTTATGGTTCTCTTTCTGATGTTTCCTTAAAGCAACAGATTGTTGATGCGTCATCGCAATGGGATGACATTAAAGACGTGCGTGTCCGCAAGTTCAAAATGAACTCGGACGTTGAAGCCTATGGAGATGAAGCGGGATTCAGGATTGGCGTTATTGCACAAGAGCTGGAACAAACTTCTCCAGGGCTTGTAAAAAACAATGCAGAACCTGATGGGACAATACTAAAAAGTGTCAGCTATTCCGTGCTCTACATGAAAGCCATTAAGGCTCTGCAGGAAGCGCAGACTAGGATTGAAACGCTTGAATCACAGCACGCTGATTTGTTAGCCCGAGTTGCAGCCCTTGAGGCTGGCTAAGTAAACTTCTTTTGACTTCACTTCATCATGGCTAACACCTACGTCTGGAAAATCGCTGATCTCAACCGTGACCTCAGTGACGGATTTGCTCACACGGCTCACTACACGGTGACCGCAATCAGCGATCAGGTTGACTCTGACGGCAACGCGTACAACTCTGGCGCTTACGGCAGCATCGGCCTTGATCGTCCTGACACCTTGGCCGACTTTGAAGACCTGACTGAGGCTGACATCGTGGCTGCTGTGCAGGCCAAGCTTGGTGGCGCTGAAAAGGTCACTGAGATCCAAGATGCACTGGCTGCACGCATTGTTGAGCAGATCAACCCGACCCAGGCATCTGGCAAACCTTCTGGCTGGTGATTTGATGCAACGCCCTGACCCGATGATCGCCTCCAAGCCTGGAGCGGAGGACGTACAGGCTATGGCGGCCAGAACGCTGTGGATGGAGGAGCTTTTTTTCTTGGACGGCCGAGACCAAATCTCGCACCCAATGCGAGGCCTGTTCACCGGCTTGGCTGAAAAGTATTCCTTACTGGAGTCAACTGACGGCATCTGATGGCCAAGTCGCTCAACGGTCAAACATTTGTTGTCGGTAAACCGAAACGGACCACGCAAGGAAATGGTCAACACTCACGCCCAAAAAAGGGCCGTAAGAAGTACCGTGGCCAAGGAAAACGTTAGATCTCTTTCTAATGATCAAATCTTTTGTGACTGGTGCCGCCGCTTTTGCGGTCAGTGCATTGGCC
>CAACVD010000244.1_pt1 | contig 11560 bp, 9 predicted proteins | sample 2381771 | NCBI WGS metagenome assembly CAACVD01 (sample SAMEA5211965, study PRJEB30684) | marine metagenome | biome: Marine; feature: Epipelagic; material: Water | collected 2015-10-15 | depth 15 m | reverse complement strand
TTATAATCCTGAGGATGCGTTAAGGCTTTACTTCCAGACAGGTAGTGTAGTAGGAAGGAGTTATACCCAGGACGGCGATTTAAATAGTGGTAAAGTACCTATAAGTCAGCTTACATCAAGCAGCGGATCTTCTAAAATGAGTATGCTTATAGGTAATTACAATCATTACCTTAATATGATTAGAGCGGTGACCGGATTGAACGAGGCCAGGGATGGTTCCACGCCTGATCCAAATGCACTGGTTGGAGTACAAAAGCTTGCTGCATTAAATTCAAATACAGCGACAAGGCATATCCTTCAGGGTAGTTTGTACATTACTAAAACTTTAGCAGAGGCGTTGTCATTAAGATGTGCTGATGTGTTAGAGTATGCCGACTTTAGAGATGAGTTTGCCATGCAGGTTGGCAAATACAATTTAAATATACTTGATCAAGTTAAAAATCTTTATCTGCATGACTTCGGTATATTTATAGAGATGTCACCTGACGAAGAGCAGAAAGCAATGCTTGAGCAGAATATACAGATGGCATTGTCTAAACAGGACATTAGTCTTGAGGATGCGATTGATATTAGAGAGGTAAGAAACTTAAAAGTTGCCAACCAATTACTAAAAGTAAAGAGAAAGCAGCGACAGCTGCAGGTGCAACAACAGGAAATGCAGAAGCAGCAGATGACCGCTCAAATGCAAATGCAATCTCAACAGATGGCAGCCGCTACCGCTATGAAAAAGATTCAAATGGAAACTCAATCTAAAATACAAGTTGTTCAAGCTGAAGCAAGTTTTGATATTGAGAAAAAGCGAAGTGAGGCATCATTAAAGCAAGGGTTGATGAGTCTTGAGTTCCAGTACAACATGCAGCTTCATGGTATGCAGCAGACTCAAATGGATGACCGTGAAGAGATGCGAGAGAAGGGCAAGAAAGATAGGATAAGTATGGCTAACACGCAGCAATCTAAAATGATTGAGCAGCGTAAACGCAACCTGCCTGCCTTTAACTTTGAGTCTCATGAAGATAGTCTTGATGGCTTTGACTTCGCAGAATTCGAGCCTCGATAGATAGAAAATATATTATATAACTTTGCATAAAATTTAATTAAATGGAAAATCAGAAATTCAAAGTAAAAGTGGTGGAGGGAGTAGAGGAGAAATCTACTCAGGAGATAGAGCAGCAGCTCTTGGATAAGCACGCATCCGAACAGGGTGATGTTGTACAGGAGGAAGTTGCCAAGGTGGAGCCTACTGAAGAGATTCAGGAGGTTGAAAAAGAAATAGGAGACACCGATGTTCTTGATTACATCAAGAGTCGGTACGACAAAGACATTAGTTCGGTGGATGACTTGTTCACTCAAAGAGAGATGAACGAGGACTTACCAGAAGATGTATCAGCGTTCTTTAAATATAAAAAGGAAACTGGCAGGGGAATGGAAGACTTTGTAAAGCTACAGAGAAACTACGATGACCTTGATGAAGATATTTTGTTAACGAGCTATTATGCTTCGACAGAGGAGGGGTTGGATAAAGATGATATACTTGACCTTATGGAGGACAAGTTTGGATTCGATGAAGACTTTGACGATGAGAAAGACATTAAGAAGCGGAAGTTGGCAAAAAAACGAGAGCTTACTAAAGCGAAAAAGTTCTTAAAGGAGCAACAAGAACAATATAGGGTCCCTCTTGAGTCAAGTGGGGATGCTCGTTCTGAGGAGCAACAAGAGGAATTTGATCGTTATAGAAGCTTTATGGAGGAATCCAAAACTCAGGAGGAGGCGAATAAAAAGCGGTACGACTGGTTCATTCAAAAAACACAGGACGTGTTTGGACAGGACTTCAAAGGTTTTGAGGTATCTGTGAATGATCGTAGTTATACTTATAAGCCGGGCGATGCTGCTGAACTTCGAAGCAAGCAGTCTGACATCAGTAATTTCATTAATGGATTTATGGATTCAGAGACTGGCATGATGAAGGATGCAGCCGGGTATCATAGAGCAATATCTATTGCAATGAATCCCGATAAGTTCGCGCAGTTTTTTTATGAGCAAGGCAAGGCGGAGGCCATTGATAATGTTACTAAGAAATCTAAAAACATTGATATGGTTCGCAAGGCACCTCAGTCGCTAAACAAGAACGGATTAACTATTCGTCCTGTAGGTGACACAAGCAGTGGAAGAGGACTTCGCATTAAGAGTGCAAAACGATTGTAAATATTAAAAAATAGAAACTATGGCAGTAAATGCAACCCCAGGGTTTAACCTAATACCTTCGGCAGAACGGGTAACTCTGGAATCAAACTACATTACCAATTTCGACTTTTTGAATCAGTATCTACCTGATACTTATGAAAAAGAGTTTGAGAGATATGGTAATAGATCAATCTCATCATTCCTACGAATGGTGGGTGCCGAAATGCCTACTAACTCTGACATGATTAAATGGGCAGAGCAAGGTAGACTACACATTAAGTATGTTAACTGTACGTCTGCAGCAGCGGCTGGAACAGATGTTGACGCGCTATGGACGGTTAATGATAACTTAACTCCAGCTATCCCAGGTGGTACTACTACTGCGGGACAAGGTGGAATTGCTATCCGAAAAGGTCAGACAGTAATGATCTCTGACAACACAGCTGGTTCAAACTTAAGCAACAAAGCTGTTGTAACAGAAGTAGACTATGCGTTGGGGACATTCAAAGTATCTTACTATGAGGCTGCTGGTCAAGCTGTAGCTCCAGCTGTTGCTTGTACTATTTGGATTTACGGATCTGAATTTAAGAAAGGAACTGAAGGCATGGAGAACTCTTTAGAGTCTGATGACTTCATCTTTGACAACAAGCCTATCATCATCAAGGACAAGTACGCTGTATCTGGATCTGACATGGCTCAAATTGGATGGATTGAAATCACATCTGAGGACGGAGCTAACGGATACCTATGGTACCTAAAGTCTGAGCACGATACTCGTCTGCGCTTTGAGGATTACATGGAAACTGCTCTCGTAGAGGCTGTACCTGCTGAGAATGCGTCTGGTGCTGCAATTTACTTCGGTAACGCTGGTGGTACTGACGGACAGGGTGGTACTGAAGGGGTATTCTATGTTGTCGGTGAGCGAGGTAATGTTTACGGTGGTGGTAACCCAACTGCTTTGGCAGACTTTGATGCAATCATTCAAAGACTTGACAAGCAAGGTTCTATCGAAGAAAATGTTATCTTCTTAAATCGTCAATTTGGATTCGACATGGATGATATGTTGGCCGCTCAAAACTCTTACGGAGCTGGTGGTACTTCTTATGGTCTATTCGACAATGACGAAGAGATGGCATTAAACCTTGGATTCACAGGATTCCGCAGAGGTTATGACTTCTACAAAACTGATTGGAAATACTTGAACGATCCTACTATGAGAGGTGGTCTTACAGGTGGAGCTATCAACGGACTTTTAGTCCCTGCAGGTTCTACAACTGTATACGATCAGGTCTTAGGTAAGAACGCCAAGCGTCCATTCTTACACGTAAGATATCGCGCTTCTGAAACTGAAGATAGAAGATACAAAACTTGGATCACTGGTTCTGCTGGTGGAGCAAGAACTTCTTCTTTAGACGCGATGGAGGTTCACTTCTTGACTGAGAGAACTGTATGTACTTTAGGTGCAAACAACTTCTTCTTATTCCAGAATGCGTAACCATTAATTACGGGGAGGGGTAACCCTCCCCTTTTTTAAAAATTTTAATTTTAATCTAATGAAAACAAAAAAAATATACACTGATAAAGTGTACAGACTAAAAAAAGATGCAGCGCCTTTAACATATATGCTGGCTTCTCATCACACCCGCAGATCTCCTTTATTACACTTTGATGAAGAGACGGGTGAAAACAAACAACTACGTTACGCTCGCAACCAAAAGTCTCCCTTTGTGGATCAGCAGGATGGCAATGCTATTCTTGAGCCCATTATATTTGAAGACGGCATGTTGCATGTTTCTAAAACCAATCAGGTTCTTCAGGAGTTTCTTTACTATCATCCTTCAAGAGACTATGTATTTGAAGAGGTAAATAAGGAAAGAGATGCTTCGACCGAATACTCTGAAATGGAGTCAAGGCTTAACGCACAGATCGCAGCTAAAGAGCTTTCAATGGACAGGCTTATCGCTGTCTCTCGAATCCTTATTGGACCTACTGCAACTAAGATGTCTACGGCTGAGCTCAAAAGAGACATATTGGTGTTTGCTATGCGCGAACCCGAAACCTTTATGGAGGTCATCAATGATCCGGAGCTTGGGTTCCAGGACGAGGTAAGACAGTTATTCGAGGAGCGACTTCTAACGATGCGCAACAAGAACAAGGATGTGTACTACAATATCCCTGGTAACAAAAAGAAAATGCTTACTGTGCCATTCGGAGAAGATCCTTTCCACGTAGTATCATCCTTCTTAAAGAGCGATGATGGTGTAGAGGTTTACAAGGGTCTTACGAAGCTTCTGGGCGGCAGTAAATAATCATTATATTTGTACTGTATTTTTTAACAACCAAAATTTTTTACCATGGTTAAGTATATAACTTTTGATTCCACATCCGACGGGGTCATACATGTACCACTTTGCAGTGGGCTTTTAGCTAAGTACATTGATGCTACTACAACTCACTTGTATTATATAAAAGCTCTTGGCTCTGACGCCACAATAGACACAGGTGGTGAGCGAGTTCAAGTTAAGCTAACAACTACAAGTGCAACTCAAGCTTTAGTAGATAACATTAACAATGCTATTGAGCAAGCAATTACAAGCAATTGGAGAGAGGTGGCTCATTCGGTTAGAATTCCTTCAGGAGAGGGAGTGACAAGTTTCGTTGTTGAGTTTGATGCCCTATAAGTTAATTTTTTAAAAATTTGTATCATGTTAAAGTATATTTATATAGAAACAGTAAATGACGGAAAAGCATTAATTCCTGTAAGTACCGGGTTGTTGGTTGTAAAAGAATCCGCTACATCTATAAGGTTTTATAGTGGAGATAGTTTAGGTATGGCTTTTGATGGGTCAAGTATTGGTCTTGTTGTGACAGGAACAGGATTTACTCAGGGTCTTGTGGACAACATTAATTCAGCTATAGTTCAGTCGCTTCAGAGTAATTACAGGGCGAAGGCTGTTGCAGTAGAAATACCTGCAGGGAATGTTGTGAATGATTTTGAGGTCAATATAGCTTCGTAGTTAGCACAATGTAGCAATCATTAACTAAGAGGTCCTCAAAAAATGGGGGCCTCTTTTTTTTGTGTATCTTTGTGAAAAGATATAGTCATGCTAATAAATGACGTAAGGAACACAGTGTTGGCCATCGCCAACAAAAACAATTACGGATACATCTCACCTCAGGATTTCAACCTGTATGCCAAGCAGGCGCAGCTTGATATTTTTGAGGATTACTTCTATCAGTATAACAACTGGACAAATCGCGAAAACAAAAGAACATCTGGTAGTGGTTATGCAGATATTATAAAAGGATTGGAAGAGGTTATAGATAGTTTTTCTGAGCAGGTATTTCTGACTCAGAACAATGCCAATACATACAATCTACCTTTAGACTACTATCTTGTAAACAAGGTGTTCTACTATCCAAGTTTATTGTTTAGCGGAACATCAACGCAGACATCAGCAAATCAGCTGATCGATGGTTCAAACCCATTTAACGATCAGCCGCCATCAGCGCCCAACCCACCTATTGGCTCAATAGTAATTAACACTACTGACTTTACGCAGGCATATGTCACATCAGTTTTAAGCCCCTCTACGCTTGGTGTTAGCTCCTATATTTTTGCCATAGGTGATGACTACCGCATATACAATCATACTAATATCACCGAGGTGGAGCGAGTTACTCAGAGAAAGATATTTAACCTTACGAGCTCAAACTTAACTGCACCAACAAAGCAGTTTCCTTGCTACGTGTTGGATGGTAATGTTATTACGGTATACCCGTCAACAATATTAAATGCAGGGGATGTACACTCGCAATACATTAGATATCCTAAGGATCCTAAATGGACTTTTGTATCACTGTCTGGTGGTGAGCCATTATTTGATTCATCGCAGTCTGACTTCCAGGACTTTGAGCTTCCCCTATCGGATCAGCCGCAGCTGATAATGAAGATATGCCAGTACGTTGGTATAGAGATTAGAGAAGCCGATGTGGTGAAGTTTGCTCAAGATGAAGAAATCCTTGATACACAAGAAACAAGCTAACATATGTCATATATAACTGATTATCAATATTACGAAAATGGGCAGGTAGTGCCTTTGGATGCTAACTGGGGGTCATATCAATATGTATCTTTGGATGATATCGTCAATAACTTTATGTTGATGTATCAAGGGAACAACGAGCTTATAAACAATATTAACAGGTATCAGGTTGTGTTCTTTGCGAAGCGTGCTATACAAGAGCTTAACTATGACGCCATGAAGGAGATTAAGATTCTTCAGCTTCAGGTTAATGATCAGCTTAGATATGTATTCCCACCGGATTACGTGAATTGGGTTCGCATATCATTGTACGAGGATGGCTGCTTGCGCCCACTCACAGAAAATATACAGACTAACTGGAGTAATGCATACCTGCAGGACAACAACTACAATATTCTTTTTGATATTGATGGGAATGTCTTGTCACCGGCCGAATCTCAACTTACAAATGAAAGGATAGATGGGATATCAAAATCTATATACTTAAACGCTAACAGCCCGTACAATAATTCCCTGGGCTATTGCGTTGATGATTGCTGGTACTTTGATTACGCAGTAGGCGCTCGCTTTGGCCTCAACACTGAAACTGCAAATTCCAACCCTACGTTTGGCATTGATAAAAGAGGTGGCGTTATTAACTTTAGCTCAGGGATGTCGGGCAAGTCGGTAGTATTGGAATACGTGTCGGATGGGATGGAGAAGGGTGATGATTCTAACGTTAGCGTAAACAAGCTTTTTGAAGAGTATATTTACGCCGCTATTAAGTATGCCTTTGTAAATAATAGGTTAGCATCCCCTGAGTATATAGTTAGACGCGCACAAAAAGACAAATCCGCTTTACTGCGCAACGCGAAGATAAGAATTAGCAATATGCATCCAGGCAGACTACTAATGAATCTGCGTGGCCAAGGGAAATGGATAAAGTAATATGATAGTACAAACTAATTTTATTAAGGGCCGCATGAACAAGTCTGTTGATGAGCGGCTTGTTCCACTTGGAGAATACGTGGATGCACTAAACGTGCGCCTGGGATCTACTGAAACCACTGAGATAGGTGCGGTAGAGAACTCAAAAGGGAACACTCTGCTTACGCCGAGCATCGAGTACCTGGGCAACCCATTGTCCCCATCTGCTCGGTGTATAGGCGCATTCCAGGATGGAATGAGAGAAACTATATATTGGTTTGTACACGACCCGGCGAACCCGTCTTCTTCATCTGGTAAGGTTGACTTAATACTCTCTTTCGAAACAAGTACAAACACGTTACTATACCATGTTATAAGCGAGACCGTACTAAACTTTGATCCTGCATACTTGATCACGGGCGTAGACAAGGTGGACGAGTACTTATACTTTACTGATGATCTAAACCCTCCTCGCTATATAAACGTAAAGAGAAACTACAATGTAGACACCGATCCTAATGACCCATTAAAGGAAGAGGACATAAGTGTTATTCTTAAGATCCCTGGGTTTGAGGACTCTACGCCCACCACTGATCCATTGGGCACTCCATATGTGGACCTAATAGATGTAGCGGGTCAGGAAAACTACATGGAGTATCGGTTTATATCCTTTGCTTATCGATATAGATATTTAGATGGAGGGTATAGTGCGATATCATTGTTTACAAACCCGGCTTTTCAGCCATTTGATTTTAGGTTTAGTTTCGAGAACTACAATAATGACAGCATGACCAATCGCTTCAATGCGGCTGATGTTACTTTTTCTACTGGATCTAAAAGAGTTAAAGAGGTTCAGCTTCTATATAAGGAAAGCGGATCAAATGCTATATATGTAATAAAAAGATTTAACAAGAGTGACCTTGGGTGGTCTGATGACAGTTTCTACACCCACAGGTTTACCAATAGTGAGATATATTCTTTACTTCCAGATGATGAGTTGCTAAGGCTGTATGACAACGTACCTCTTCGGGCTAAAGCACAAACGATTCAGGGCAACAGGCTGATGTACGGCAACTACGTAGAGCAGTATGATATAAGACGAACAGACGGCGGGTCCATTATTGATATCCGATATGACCTCGAGCCGCAGACTGCTGAAGTGGGTGGAGACTTTTTCCCTACGCCTACCACGGCAAATGCAAGCTGGTCTATTGAGAATCCTGCCAATATCGTGTCCCTACCGGACGGCGAGATAGAGTTTGATCTTAGCGATTTGACGGCTACGAATCCTACGATACCTGCAGGGAGCCAGCTAACGTTTAGGTTCTCAGTAAACAACTCTTTCCAGAATAACAATGGAGGGCCTCAAATACAGAACCCTCCCTACTTAGCTACATCTCCGTTTTTCTTAACAGTAAACTTTACGTGTCCTACAGATTATACGTCTGTAAATGCGCTGACATCTTCACTTGAGTTTCAGGAGGCTTTTGGGACTATCGCTAACATACAGCCTATACTACCAACCAATAATACGGATCAAGGTGGCACTTTAACCGACAAATTTAATGCAGCTGTTGACCCGCTGGTAAACAGCATGGAGTTTGTTAACTCGGCGATTGATGGTACGTGCCCCAATCCTATTGGTGCGTTTCCGCCAACCATTTCAATATGTCAGCAGCAACCGGTCAAGCTAACAGCCACTACAAATGGATTCAAAGTTCAGCTACCTGCGGTGCAATATTACTATGAGAACGTATCTGGTGGAGATAAAAGCATTCAGTATAATTACTATACGTTCAATGCAGCCGCAACCTACGCATCTTTTCTTACCACATCGAACACTCTAAGCTTACATAGCAATAGAGATTATGAGGTAGGAGTTGTGTATATGGATGAGTATGGTAGAGCTTCTACAGTTCAGGTTAGTGATACTAATACAATATTCTTTCCTCCCTCTACTTCGGTTAGCAAGAACCAAATAAAAGTAAACCTACAGAGCGTAGCACCACATTGGGCTAAGCACTACAAGTTTGTGTGCAAACCAAGTGAAGGGGCGTATAACACCGTGTTTAGTTATATATTCTATCAACAAGGAGAGAATCAAGATGACACTGTGCCTGAATCTTTTGTTCCTGATCCGAGTAGTTATTGGTTTAAACTTGAGGGAGATAGTCAGGCGTTAGTTTCGGTAGGAGATATTCTTACGGTAAAGATGGACGCAAGTGGCCCTGTAACTACTTTCGAACAGGCCGAGGTCCTTGACAAGCAATCTTGCTTTAGCGATCAGATTACTACGGGTAGCTTGCCTGGGCTGTACATAAAACTAAAACCATCTGGATGGTCAGTCGACACAAATGGTTTGATAAACCTTAGAGAAAAAGAAACCAACCAAGGTAAGCGAACAAGCGACTGTGGCGATACACAGGTAACTAACGTAAGCCTGAATGAACCTGGAGGGGATGCTATTAGTATTCCTGCAGGGTCTCGTATTAGAATACGAGTTCGAAACACCAGGGGTGGAAACAATAATCCTGGTACCGGTGGATGCGATAACTTAGAGTTGTTGTTTGATCGGACATACACGGCAAGTATAGACTATGATAATTTTTACGATTGGGCTATAGGTGATGACTTAGAGGGGTCAATGATAGCAGCTAATGCTGATGTTAATGATAATATGGATATACATTTTGATCCTACATTATATACATCATCTACGTTGCCGTCAACATGCTTTGATATTAAAATAGCTGTAAGGCAGACGGGTACTGCTCCTAACATTCAGCAGTTCCTGTGCAACAATGGCTCTATACCTGGCTGTTTTGGAGCTGGAGGAGGGAAGCCAAAAACAAGATTGACGGTTGAGATAACAAGAGCTGATGGTCTTTTCTTATTTGAGACCGAGCCACTCGAAGCTGATCCTAACCTGTTCTTTGATGCGTCTAATCTATTGGACATATACACTGATCCGGGTACTGGTTTAAATTATCACAGAGCAAAAAGAGACTTTGTCCCTGGATCAAACTCTGAAGTACTCGCATCAGACAGTATTGATCAGACACCTACCACCTCACTTACCACAGTTTTGGATTTCGCAAACTGCTACACATTTGGTAATGGATGTGAGAGCTTTAGAATACAAGACAGAATAGACGGCAAGAGTTTCAATCTTGGTAACCGAGTGTTGGCCGTATCCAATCAAGACTATAAGCAGGCACATCGATTTGCCGGCATGAGCTATAGTGGTGTATATAGCGACTCGACCAACGTAAACAACCTTAACGAGTTCAACCTGGGTCTGGCCAACTTCAAGGACCTTGAGGTGAGGTTCGGTCCTATAATGAAGCTATATGCTCGACAGACAGATATCCTTGTTCTCCAAGAGGATAAGATATCTTATGTGCAGGCAGGTAAAAATCTAATATCTGACTCTACTGGTGGCGGAGCAATTATTTCTGTGCCTGAGGTATTAGGCAAGCAGATCGCTCGAACCGAAGATTACGGTATTAGCTTTAACCCTGAGAGCTTTGTTTTCTGGGGCTCATCAATGTTCTTTACTGATAGCAAAAGAGGAGCAGTTTTGCATCTTAAAGGAGGCAGTCAGGGTAGTGATGCTTTGAATGTAATATCCGATCAGGGAATGCGCTCTTATTTTAGAAGTCAATTTAACGAGCAGCTAACCACGCAGAAGCTTGGAGGGTATGATCCATATATGGATGAATATGTACTAAGTAGCAACAACATTAAGGTGCCACTGGATCCTGTCGAGATACCGTGTGGGCAGCTTGTAACTCAGGTGAATAGCACCGATCCTTTTACATACACCGCAACACTTGGAAATGTTATAGGTCAGGTTGACATAGACTACAATGTTTCTGCGGGGCCGGTAAGGGTGGATGTGGTATGGAACGGTACTACGTTTACCTCAGGCCCGGTAAATGGCGTAGGGTCGTTTAGCTTTAATAAATCAGAGGCAAGCCCCGAGGAGGCAACCGTTACTATTGCTCCTGTATCGAGATTAGGCTCTTATAGTCTTTCTGTAAATTGCCCTCCAGAAAACGAGCTTACCGTAGTACAGGTGGTGGTGAACTCAAACAATAACAATGGACAGGATATACATATAGAGTATGAATGGAATAATGGACTAACATTTAGCCCTGTAATACAAAATGCTGTATCATTGACCAATACTTTTAGTGCGTTTTATTCATCTCAAACAGGTATTCGGTCTGTGGGTGGTATACCTTATAGCGGAGTCGATATAACTTTGCGAACAAACAAGATCGGCTTGGATAATTTTAATTTTAACTTGGCAACAAACAAGCTTAAGATTTTATCAAGCAATGTGCTGTATCAAAACACTGCAGCAGACATCACTTCTTTACTGGCAACTGCCACTGATGTAACGCCAATAGTCAATCCATCCA
>CAACVD010001403.1_pt1 | contig 11562 bp, 9 predicted proteins | sample 2381771 | NCBI WGS metagenome assembly CAACVD01 (sample SAMEA5211965, study PRJEB30684) | marine metagenome | biome: Marine; feature: Epipelagic; material: Water | collected 2015-10-15 | depth 15 m | reverse complement strand
TAGTAGATAAGTTAAGAGAGTTAGATAGTGATGCTTATGCTAATGGCAATAATGAAGCCTATTCAAGCACTTGGAGTCATGCAGGAGATAACTACCATCAATCGTTTTATAATGCCAGAAGAGAAATAGATGATAGAATTATCTTAGATTCTCATGCAACTAATAGTGCTATAACTACTTTATCAGGGCCAATTAGATATGTGCATTACGATTATTCTCCTAATAAATGTAATGTTCTTAGTAATGTTATTACTAGTCAAATATATGATTCTCTAGGAGGAAAGGGAGGGTTAGCACAAAGTAAACTAATTGACCCTGCTAAAATACTTAATAAGAAAATAGCGGAATTTGATTCCTATAAAGGAAGGCATAGGGTTTTTAAGGCTAAACTAGATGAATGGATTGATACAGGAGTTACTTTTAAAGAAAAGCATTTGGGTTCAGGAGGATGGGATTTTAATACTTCTTTTGACTTAGGGAAAATAGGAGTAACAGATACTAATAAACTATTTGGCCTATATGAAGAAATCAAAATAGGTGATAAAATATATATCGTAAGTTTTGTATCAGGTACTTTAAGTGGTGGGATTCAGAGAGTTACTATGGTAGGAAAATATAGGGAATTAACTTCGTTGTATTATAGCAATTATGGAGATGCAGAATTACCCACCGAAGGCGATAAAGTATATCGTAGAGCATGGAGTCAATCAGCACAGAACTTATTGACTAATTTTAATTTAATACCTAATAGGTCTAATTTAATTATTAAAGTAATGAGTAGTGGATTTAATTCTATGGAAGGCACAGTTACAGAAGTAGATGCTAACTTTGGCTTAATGCTGATTGATTTTGAAAAAGAAATAAATGTTAAAGGCCATACATATCATGGCAACTCTCTTTTAAATTACGCAGTAGATGGGGTTTATTATATAGAAATAGAAAGGTTTGATGGAGAAATAGAAACTATTGATAGTTACCACGAACACGGACAAACTATTATGGAAATAAGCGGCAGAGATAAATTAAATAAACTACTTTCTCCTATTATAAACACAAATACATTATTTTCTTCTGATATTATTTATTCTTCCAAAAGCCCCTATAATAAAGTAACTAGTTTAGGTACTTGTACTAATGTTGAATTTGACGATAAAACGGTTACTGCATCAGGTAGCGTTAATGTTAATGCGGGAGATAGAATATATATTGAAGCCGACACTACTTCTCAAAATTTAATTTATTTAGGTACTGTTGCAGGTAATAGTACAAATACTAATTTTGAATTGGTTGATTTCCCCAATTGCGAAATGAAGGGTACTAGTGGAGGGTCGGCAGGTAATAAAGCCATGTATAAAGCAATCAATAAAAATTATGTATTTAATAAAGCATTGGCCTCAAACCATTTAGATACTTCTGTATCTTCTTTAATTGGAACTGCCAATAAAGGAATTTATTTTGATGGAGGGGTAATTGTAAAAACTAACGGCCAAGAAGATTCTAGTTTAGGAGGAACAAGTCTCTCTTCTAACGCTAATGCTGTTGGGTATTATATTAGTGAGCCATTAGGTATTGGCAACGATAATCTTTTCCAATGTAGATTAGAGGATGATGCTTCTTCTTTTACGGTTGGTGGAGCAGCATATGATAATAATACTGGCATTAGCCATACTGCATCAAGTAAAATTGTAGTAGGAATGACTGTTAGTGGCACAGGAATACCATTAGGCGCAACCGTTTCAAGTATTAGCAACGACACTAATTTCGTATTATCAGTACCTACTACCGGAGGAAGTTTAGGCGGCCAAACATTAACTTTTAGTAAAACTTACTTTGACTCAGATGTAATTAATACTTTATTAGATTTTACCATATTAAATATTAAAGAGACGGATAATAAAAATTCTATTATAGAAATAGCACCTTATGTTCCTTTAACCTTGGGAAGAGTAGATATTAATTATGCTAATACTGAAGACACTACATTTGATTCAACTACTTTAGGAACCTGTGCTTCTGCAACGGCTTTAAGATATTTAACAATAGATATTTCTAATAGCGGAAGCGCACCTGTATTTAGCGAGCCTCTGTCTTCTATTTCTAGCCCTGAAAAATACCATAAAAAACCTGTTTATATTAATGAGGTTTTTGTGGGTAACTTTGTTTCTGCCACTTATCACAATGATTATGTTTTAGGTAATGAAGAGATTAGAATATTTATAGATAGAGATGTTACTACTGGTGGAGGAACAGTTCAAGTATTGGACTACTCTACTTCTAATGAATCTTCTAAATTAACCCATGAATTAAATCTATTAAATGGAGGTCATTTGCATACAGGTAAAATGATTAGTTTAATTAGCCCACTAATAACTGCTAACAGTGAAGGGAATGTTGCTCATTACGACTTCCCTCAAGTTTATGCTAGTACAAGTGGAGGATATGCCGACTCTTATTCTGCTAAAATGGGTACTTCTCAATATAGAATATATAATTTAGAAAAAGGAAACTATAGTGCAACAAGTTATCCTGTCGCTAAATCAAGCAATAATAAAGAACAGGTAGCAAAAACATATTATTCTGAACAGACTAGTGTTATTCCTTATTATGCTTCTGCATATAAGTTTGGTTCTTCTTACAGAATAAATGGGGGAGCCTATCTTAGTGGTAAAGTAGGAGCAGGATTAACTTCTGACTTACATAATAATCATAGATTAGTAGAATCAAGACATGGTTCTCCTTTAGGTTCTAAATTTTGGGATGATGATTTTGCTCACACTTCTATCGTAAATCAAATAAAAATGTTTTATCCTTCAGACCCCACTTTAAATGATTTTACTTTAGGTACTGCTACTGTTAATGGCATTAACCCATATGTTAGTAAAAGTATGCTTGATTTAATAGACCCTAAAGTTTCTAGAATGTTTATTTTTTCTAACTCTGATTTACTTCCTTATTCTGCCACTAGAAAGGATAGTTTAATGTATGGTAGTCAAATTAGAGATATAACTAATTATAGTGCTTTGCTTCTAAAAGACCCAATTAAGGGAAATAGAGAAGATATTAAAGGAGGTTCTGTAGGAAGTTCAACCACTTTATCTTTAAGTGATAATGATTATGATAGTGCTGCTATAATTTCCTCAGAAAAACTAGTTAATACACTTAAACGATTTTCTCTAATGAGATTAACCGAAGTAGTTTTTGATTGGGCTTTTAATCAAATAGACCCTGAAAATATTATAGCAAATGATAAAACTATTCCTAGAATAGATTATAGTTCCTTTACTATGGCTGATAGTGGCATAACTATTCAAGTAAGCGACCATACTGCTGCTAATTACCTTAGTGGTTCCACCATAACTAATTTATCTGCTAGTAGTCCGTGGGTTGTTAATGATATAGTTTGTGATTCAAAAGGAAGATATATTGGGAGAATAACATCTATTACAGGTAGTGGCCCATATACAGTTACTTTTAAAGAAAACGCATTTAAAACAGACGGACTAAATTATTACACTTCTGCTAATTTGTGGAGAATCCCTTATACGGAATATATAACTCAGGGCCAAAACCTTACAGGTCATGGAGATAGTGACGGATTTATTTTTATTAGTAAGCCAATACATATGTTAAAGAGTGCAGTAATGCAAAAAACTTCTTATTATAATGGTTCAGAGTTTGCGGGCTATGGGGATGATGATTCCGAATTTTATGCTAGGCATGGTAGTTGGTATTTAGGTGGAGATAATGCTACAACTAATTATGCTTTAACTGCTGCAAGAATGCCTAATTTATGGCTACCTATCGCTGTTTTGCCTCATGGTAGCCATAATGCTGGTCTTACAGATTTATACATGTCACTTGTTAATCGTTATACAAACTCAATTAGTCATGATAGTCACCCTTCTACTGTTTTATATGATTTAAGCATTCCTAAGCAATTAAACGGTGGCTCTAGTGGAGTTGAGGATTGGTTATACACTGATATGATTCCTGTATTCTTTGATAGGTTCTCAATTGAAGATGGGGGCGGTTCACAAGCAGATATAGGAATGGCTGCTTCACCTGTTTCTGTTATTAGTGGAAAAATATTCAGTGGTACTGGTACTGGTGGTAAAGGAATGTGGGGAATAGCCACAGCAACTAACTTTGCGGAAAAGAAATATTATAATGCTTCCGCTACCAGAGTTTATGATAATACAGCAGACGGAGTTATTTTTGGATTTAAGCCAGTTTTAAATCTTGCTAATAGTAGTTCGGGGTCTGCTGCGGGAACTATAACCTATGCAACAGATAAAACTACAGGAGATAAAACAGTTTATAGATATACCATAAATGCACAAGGGAAGTATAAATGGTTAAACCATATTGACCTAACAGGGTGTTATTTAGTTAGTGAACAGGCTTATAAAATAAATGATGAAGGGGAAACTGTATTATTACGAACAGGAAGTATTAATAATTCTAAGCCACATACTATGTGTTATGTTATTTCACATGAAGTTGATACAGGAGCGAGTGCTAATTCTAGTGATAATAGTATTGACCATATTATTACTTTAGATACTATTGCTGATAGCGGCTACGGCCATAGAGTAATGCAACCTAATCATACTTGTTTTCATTCCTTTGGCCCTAAAACTATTATCCCTAATGTTATGAGTTGTGAATATACTAAAAAACCAAAACAAGATTCTATGTATAAGTCAGAAATTAATAATTATAGGCTAAATGATGCTACTAGTCAATCTTTAAACGACACAACGAATAATGATGCAGTTCAGTCTATGTATGTTTTAGTAGACCCCGATAATCAAACTACTAGCGATTATGTAGTTCTTAGAAGAGATAAGGTTCATACTTTATTATCTGATATAGACCATACTATGTGTATTTCAGATGGAGACAGTACCTTTAAAAGTTCAGTAACTTATACAGGTGACTCCACTTCATTTAACCAAGGTTTAAGATTTAATACAATGAAAACTATTTTAGGAATTGCTAGTATATCAGAAACCATGAATATTACTTTAAGTAAATCTATATCGTCTGACTCTAAAAGGCTTATGGTTGGCTCAGTTGCTCATATATGTGATGAATCAGAAGTCATTATAAATGATTTATTAGAAGAAAATGATATGACTTTTAACCTAACGAAATCAGACTATCCTTTATTTTTGGCTCCTAATTTTCAAGGAATAGATTTATATTCCGCTATTAATTATATTTTAAGTAGAAAAAATAAACAACTGACTGTCGAAGAGGGAGTATATACTATAAAAGATGAAGATAGTTCCTCATATTATTCTAAAATAATTATAAGTGAAGATAGTGATTATCAAATATATAACTATAAAAAACTAAAATCGACTCTTGATTTCTATAATGAAATTATAGTTTATGCAGGTAAATTTAGAAGTATTAGAAAAGACATAAGAAGTATTAATAAAAGGGGAAAGAAAACCTTAGAAGTAATAGAAACTGAATTATCCTCTCAAAAAGAAGCAGACCGAAGGGCAACTGAATTACTACTACTTCATAGTAAATTAAATGTTCCTAGATTTAAAGTAACAATAGGACATAAAAATATTAGTCAAATTAGAGTAGGAGATATAGTAGGCTTTGAATTAAAACGCGAAAATATTTCATTACGACAATATATGATTTTAGAAATATCACACGAAATGACAGGTAACATGACTTTAACTTTAGGGCAATACAGTAAAGGTTTAGGGGATAGATTTGCTGAATTACTAGTACAGTCTAAAAAATTAAATACTGCTATTAGGCGAAATGAATTTAGTGATTCTTTAATTTCATATAATATATTAGATGACATTAAGATTAAACCATTAAGATTATTAATTAGAAAGAGAAGTTCAACAGGAATCTTTAAGTTAGGGTTCGACACAACGCTAAATACAGCAACTACCAAGTTAGGTTTTGAAGGCGGGGCTTCCATTACCATTACTGATTTAATAGATGAGGAATTAACATGATAACAGATAAATTAAAAGAATTGCTTATTGAGGACATAAAAACTCATATTGCTGAAGGGCAAATAGGTTTTGGTGGAAATAGCACTGACCCTACTTCAACCACATTAGATGTCCCTAGCGGAGTAACTATTAATGGTGCTAACTTAGGAGAACAACTTTCGGATTCAAATGTTTTAGAAGTTAAATTATCAGTTGATGGTAGTAATATTCAAGGAAAGGTAATTAGAGAAATGGGTATCTTTGACAGTAGTGGTAATCTATTAGCAAGAGAAAACTTCGATGGGGTTGGCCCGTTTTCAACAACAGAAACATTAGAAATATTTTACATAATAGAGGTGGAATGATATGACAAGTGAAGCAAATCCGCATTATTTTGCAACGACAACAAAGGATGATACATCAATAGACCAAATAACTGATTCTTTAGATTTCCCACATACAGGATTAATTAAAACATTGAGTCTAGGAATGAAAGGAAACTACGCATTAAAAGGTTCTGCAACTGATTTTGATATTACACAAGCAGGTAGTGGAAATGTAGTACAAGTAGCCGCAGGTAAAATATATCGTGATAATGCTTTTCTTGCAGTAGCGGCAAAAAACTTTGTTGCGGGTGATTTTCAAGCCACTTCTAGCACATACCATTTATTAGTCGCTGATAGTGCAAGCCCTCCTGTATTACAGATAAGAAAGCATGGTAGTTCCACTCAAAGCAAAGTGCCTGAATATACAGAAGGAGATACTATAATTGCAGTTCTTACTTATACAAGCGATGGTTTTAATGATATGACGGTTCAATACTTAACAACAGGTAAAGTTTCTAATAATGTAAGTATTGGATATGATAGTTCGGGATATACTGAAGCCATGTCAATAGAAGGAAATGCAACAAGAACCTTATTTAAGAATAAAGTTGCTGATGCAGATATTAGATTTATGTTAGCGGCAGATACCGCAGATGAAAAGTTTGAAATCTATGAAGATACCGGAGATTCAGAAGTATTTTCAGTTACAGGTGCAGGAGTTACTGCTGTTAAAAAATTACACTTAGGTACTGCTGGTGAATTAACTATTACAGAATCTTCTGATGATATTTCATTTACTAATACAGTTAATGATAAAACTCTGAAGTTTGTTGTAAATGATGGTGGCGGAAATGACAAAACTGCTATATTAACTGCTGCTACAACAGGAGATGTTTTGCAACTTAAAGGAATAGAAGAAACTTTTATTATTGCTGCTTCTGATGAAACTACTGATTTAACAACAGGAGATGGAAAGGCTACATTTGCTGCACCATTTAATTTCCTAATAACAGGCGTAAAGGCATCAGTAACTACTACACCTGCTGGTAGCACTCTTACAGTGGCAATTAGAAGAATTAGAAGTGGTTCAGCCGTTGATGTTCTTAGCACGAATATAACTGTCGATGCTAATGAAGAAACTTCAAGAACTGCTGCAACTGCACCCGTAATTAATGCAAGTAATGATGATATTAACATTGATGATATAATAGCAATAGATATAGACCAAATTGGTTCATCAAGAGCCGGTAAAGGATTAAAAATAACTATATTCGGATATAGGACTTGATATTATGCCAATAACTTTTATCAATTTTTATGGCGGCGCAATACCATTTGCCGCAGCATTAGACGCTGGTTCATTACAAGATATGGCAGATATGGCGGCCCCCGCAACAGGCTCAATAGTTACATTTTCTACGCCTAGTGGGGTATTAGCCGCAACAGTTACACCAAGCGGAGGAAGCGGAAGTTACACCTTTTCTTGGGCTGTAAGTAAACAAAGTGAAAACTCAGATAATGGTAATAGATTTTCAATTAATACAACAGGAACAACTAATGTAGCAACTTATAATAGTTTAGTAATTGATGGCGCAAGACCGGCAACAGGAGGTCAAGTGTTTGAAGCAGTATTTAGAGCAACTTGTACTGTAAGTGATGGAGTAGCGTCTAATATTGCGGTTTCTGCTGATTTTACCGTATCTGCACCTGCGCTCTGATTTCGTTGATATGGCTTATAATAAGCCTATTTAAATTTAACAATTTTTAAAAAGCCAAAAAAAAAGGGGAAGGCCGAAGCCCTCCCCTAATTTGTTTTATCAGACCAAATGCCTAAGCATTCACGACATTCCCATAATTTAATTTGCTCTGTCGAACCCATGTAAAAGCCACGCAACCTCTTTGCAATAGTTAAACTATCACAAAAAGGACAAACTTGTTTTAATGCCATCACTTTCCAACCTTGTCATCGTTTTTCATTAAACGCTTCATGTATTCTTCAATAGACTCATCAGTGATATTACTACCACCAAAAGCCGCAAAGAATAAAAGCATTAAAACAACAACAAAGGTTATCAATCCGAACCAATCCCAACCTGTCATTACCAATTCACCTCCAAATCTTTATGTTCTCCCTTTTCTATTGAAAAGGCTTTTACAAATCCGTTATCTTGACCATGTTTCCATAAGTCATAAACTAATTGAGTATCTTTCATACAGTATTCCACCACTTCATCATATTGACCCATTTTCCACAATCTAGGAGCATCTGCGCTATCCATTAGTTTGAAATCATTCATAGTACACTTTACTAAGTTTTTAAGTTGAAATCTTTCTTTGTGTTCTTTTAGAAGTATTTTAGATGTATCAATGTATTGTTTTTCTTTAACATACTTGTTGATACAAAAAATATCCATTGAATCTCTAAGAATAGGTAAATCAAATGCTACGATGTTATGTCCTAATAATAAGCCACCTTTTTCAAAATGGTCATCTAAATCATATTTAAGTTCTCTAAGTGATTTAATCACATGGCCAGACTTAGCAAAAGAATCAACGGGTTCATCAACATAAACAGTCCCATTAGAACCATCCCATGTAGCAACCGTTGATACTTGAAACATATGAGTATTACTAAACCCACCTATTTCATAAGACATATTTTTTGTCTCAATATCTAATGCCAATACCGACATAATATCATTCCTTAGCGTTAGACCAAAGTTTACTTAGTTTTTCTTCTTCTTTGTCAACTTTAGGCTCATCAACATCTGTTCTTCGCTTTAAGAAACAACAGATTTGAGAACCTGCTACTACAAGCATAGAGCAGACTTCCCACCCATCATTACCGTAGGTGTCTAATGTTTCACATATTACTTTTGGCCCTTTTGCTAATTCAAATACTAAAAATGTATTTTCCCATTTCATTCGTCATCACTCCTTATTAATTTAATGTAAGTATATCTGCCAGATTTCATCTCAATAAACTTGTGTCTGACCACTTCATAATGTCTAAATATTTGCGCTCTTGATTTTTTAGCCTTTGTTCTTACTTCTGTTAGTAATAGAGTCTTATTAACAAATCCTTCATTATCTTTATCCATCTTGTCATAAACTGCAATAAATAGAGGTTCAAGGGAGTTTTCAGCAACGCTGGCCTTCTTTACCTTGAGGCTTCGCTCTAGCCAGTCAACCAATGTCATATAACACTGTCGGATGATAGTTGCCGCTTGACGCACATTATGTCCTGTAACTATGAATCTTTCATCTTTATTCTTAATAGATGGGGCAGAAGCAACTGAACAAAGTACAGATAACTTAATTAAAATCTTTGTTAGCCTTGTTGTAAAGTTAGATGCAATAGCCGCAACTTCATGTCTAGTGTTCTGTAAATAGTTTCTCATGTTTTGATATTCTAATTGAAGCACATCTCTAAAGTCATCAGTGTAAGTCATAGTCTGAAGAGGATTTGCTCCTTTTTCAGTATATTGTTCTCTAACAAGTTCGTATAAAGTATATAGCGAATCAGCAAATCTATCAATAGGCTGATTAACTTCTTCTATTGTACCTGCTTTGCTGTTCTGTTCTGTTCGCATCTTATCTTGAATAAATTCAGGAACATTCCAAACATACAATAGCATTCTTTGTAATACTCCTTTCTCCGCCATAACTTCATTTAGGTTACTTGGGGGATAAGTCATAGCCAATACTGAACGCTCACAAAAACATTCCATAATTCCTCCGTCACCGAAAGAAGATAGTGCTTTTGATATAATCCAAGATTCTCCTGATAAACTATTCATTAGAGTATTTAGGTAAACAATTGCTTTCTCTTGGTGTTGGGTTTGTTTAAATATACCAGAATATTCAAACTCGTCCCAGTGTGCTAATCCGCTACCCTCTAAAAGACCTGCTTTTCTTTCCATGCTTTTATTTCCGTCATCATCAATATTTTCTTTATATCCACCAATTAATACTGAATCGGTATAATCAGTTACACCAAAAGTACCGAAGGTACGGGTCATTGGTACATTCTCTCTAATAAAAGGAGGATGCTTATTATTCTGATTTATCTTCTCAAATGTTTTATTTGCTACTGGCCCAACAAAGTTCCATAAAGTTGACTTTCCTGTACCTGAAGTTTGAACCCAACAAAAGTGTATTCTTGTATCTTCGTGATTCCTACCATTAGGGATAATAATAAAATCTTTAACTACTTGTCCTAATATTGTAAAGAAAGAAATAGCCGCAGGTATCTCATTCATATGTGATACTTTAACGGCTGATTTCTGAAATTCTCTAGCAACATAAGGTAATGATTCATTAAATATACTAGCCGATTCTTGAAATTTTTCAAGATACCTTTCTTCATCCTCAATGTGCGCTGTCATGGCAGTATTAAATGCCTGTTCTCCTTTTTCATTTTTACTCATATTTTCACCTTCTCTTCAGAATTTAGTGTGGTAATTATTCTTTTGGCTAAGACTTCACCAATGCCTTCGATGGCTTGTAATTCATATGCTGAACACTCACCTATTTCCATAATAGAACCAAATTGCTTTATTAATTCTTTTGCTTTTTTTATTGATACTCCTTTAATACTGCTTAATAAATCTATTCTTAAATCGTCTGTTGTTAATCTTTTAAATATTTGTGGTTCTATTGCATTTCTTGTTATTGGTTTTATTTTACTTACTCCGGTTATAATTAGTGCCGCTTCTTCTTCAGTTGGAACCCAGAAAGGTTTTACATCTGTGTCTAATACTATTCTCCCTAATGCTCCTAAGAATTTGTTATTTAACATAATACTTCTCATACCCATTGGCATTTTACTTGGGGAGTTTTTAATGACATTAAATATGGCTTCTTCTAAACTACCATATATAATAACTACATTAGTCTTATAATGTCTGTCCATGTTATCTAATTGAGTCCACATTCTTTTAGACATTACTGAACCTAAAAAGTCTATTGCTGACTTTGCTTCAAAGCAAACATCATCATAAACATAGTCACCTATTTCAATCCAACGCTTTTCACAAGGTACAGAAATAGCCTTTGCTTTCTGCATGACTAATTTAGATAGTGTGGACTTCTCTCTTGAATCAATTATTAGCATCTGGGAACCTCCAACATTTACCTATACAAAACCCTTCACTGATTAATTTATCACAATGCGGAGTATTGTAGTTATTGAATACTGTAAACTTAGCGTGTTTTTTAGTGGTGTGTTTATCCCAATCTAGCCATACTGAATCAGATTC
>CAACVD010001402.1_pt1 | contig 11582 bp, 16 predicted proteins | sample 2381771 | NCBI WGS metagenome assembly CAACVD01 (sample SAMEA5211965, study PRJEB30684) | marine metagenome | biome: Marine; feature: Epipelagic; material: Water | collected 2015-10-15 | depth 15 m | reverse complement strand
AAATTACGAAGCAACTAAATACGATTTTGATGGAGCAAACCTTACAGGTATCGAGGGAATTCCTACGGCAACTATTGTGCCATGGTCTTCTGCATCAATACCAACAGGATTTTTAGAATGTAACGGTGCAGCAGTTTCAAGAACAACTTACGCTGCATTATTTGCAATCGTAGGTACAACTTATGGAGTTGGAGATGGTGCATCAACTTTCAATGTACCTGATTTACAAGACAATGTAGCTGTTTCAAAATCAAATAACAAATCTTTAGGATCAACTGGTGGAGCAAACACAGTAACCTCTACTGGAAACGTAGCAGGTTCAACAGCAAACGCAACTTTAACAACTGCACAACTTGCTTCCCACCCACATCCAGGAGGAGCTAGTACACCTAACTTCTCTGGAGATCAATATCGAAGTGGTAGTCCTGGACCAAGAAGACTAAACCTTGCAAGTACTGGAAGTGCAGGTTCTGGAGATGGCCACCTTCATAATATGAGTGCAAACTTTTCAGGAGATGCAACATCAGTGTTGCAACCTTATTTAACATTAGTATATATAATTAAAACGTAGGAGAAAAAATGGCAACAAACGCAACATGGTCAGTAGTATTTGATGATAAAAGAGTAATCAAAAAATCTGGAGATATGGCTTCTAATCCTACTGCTTATGTTATTAATGATGATAGTTTTTGGAATCAATCAAAATTTTCTAATATTTGGGCTATTCAATATGAAACAGCAATTACTTCTGATCAAGTAGAATACAGAGATGAGACTCCTCATTCATCTTATGCAGATGCAAATTTAGGCGACTTTCAAGATTTTATAACTAGATGGGATTCAGCTCATTTAGCTCAATTACAAGCTGAGTGGGATGCAAATGATCCTGATGAAGGTTGGGCAAGTGATCAAGCAAAAATTGATGCATTAGGTGCAAGACCCACTTCATATTCTTCTTAATTTTTATTCTTCTAAAACAACATTTAAAGTTAATCTTAACCAGTTGTAAGTTTGACTTTCTGGTTCTTCGCCACAATGAAATTCATTTGAATTAAATATCACTGCATTACCTGGTTTGAATTTAAATTCTTCTCCATCAACATGAAGAGACCCTTTCCAAGCTTCTTCCCAAATAGGAGTCATAAACATTAAAACTGTCTGTAATGATGGATCTTTATAATCTTGATGTAACCAATGATTTTTAGAACCGTGATAAGTTCCATTAAACCAACTTCTTTTTATTTTAGTATGCATACCAACTTTTTTTTTCTTAAGAATTTCCTCCATTCTAAAAATTAAACTTTGTACGTATAAATACATTGGGTAATTCCAAATTCTTCCATCTTCTCCATCTGTTTTTATTTTAAATAAAGGGGAGTGTGAAAATTGTTTTTTAGAAGGGTACTCTAGCTCTGTAGATTTTCCAGATAACATCCAGCCCGCATTTGAAATAAGTTCCTTATAAACGAAAAAAAGTTCTTTACTAGAGACTAAATTATTTATTACTTGAGTTTTCATATTTTTCTCCTTTAAGTTTTTTAATTATTTCTTTATCCTTTTCAGAATATTTTTCATTAGTTTCTTTTAAATATCTATCATAAGAATGATGAACAAAAGGTCCTTCTTTATTAACATAATGAAAAAATACTTGAGCCATACCTTCTCCTTTATATACACTTGGACGAGAATGTTCTTGAATACAACCTGCATATAAAACGGCATCTCCTTCTTCTAATTCAAAAGAAGAATTACTTACTATTATTGGCCAATTGTCATATTTTTTTATACATGCTGTTACAGAAATCTCACACGCAGGTCTATCAGTGTGTTTTTTTAATGTTGCACCTAAAACATAATATCTCCAATAAGCATAGGTAGGTAGTAATTTAAGATTTGTTTCTTGTTCTACTTTTGACAATTTTGTTTCTAATAAAGAGTTCATTAAAGAATCTTCATACCAAGAAGGGGAAAAGGATTGAGTATCTACTTGAAAGTCTTGATTTAAATCTAGTTTTTTATAACAATACTTTTGCAGTATATCTAATTCTTCTTTAGAAAAATAATTTTTAATTAATTTATAATTTATTGTAGCCATGCAACTATACTATATCTTTTTCCTTTTTTTATGGGTTCAATCATATGTGGGTATAAAAAATTACTTGGGAAAAATACAATTGAACCTTTACTTAGTTTTAATCTTTTAATTTCTTTTTCTTTTTGATCAGTGAATACTAAATCGCCACCTATATAATTATCATTTAAATTTAAAATAATACTTAAAGCTCTTGTAGATGTTGTGTAATGATCTGTATGGACCTCGTACTTACCCCCTGGAGAATATTTTAGTAAATCAATTTGATTAATTTTAGAACTTTCCATTTTGGGATATTTACTTTTAAAAAAAACATAGAGTCTTTCAATTTCTTTTTTTATAAAATTCCAATAAAAAATATTGGTTGGGGTATCAAAATTTAAATGGTAGCCTTTGACATTTCTTACGTCAGTATTTAATCCAGATTTTATGGTTAGATTTTTTTTAGCTTTATCATCTATTAAAGGTAATATTTTTTTAATAAATTTTGGATCAACTACATTTTTTATTTCAACAATTGCGTCTGTAATTTGCATTTTATTTTAACATCATCCATGAAGTCACAATATATTTTTTACCTGATAAAGGAGAGTTGCCTCTGTGCACATAAGGAAAAGCAGCAGGCCAAATTACAATCCTACCTGTTTTAGGTTTTACTCTTTTTGAAAAATGTAAAAATTCTGTTTCCCCTCCTTCTTCTACATCATTGAGGTATATAGAGAAAACAAAAGCACGTGCTTCATTAGTAAATCCTTTTCCATGTTCAATATGCCAAACATGATAACCTTCTGTAGGTAAAGTTTTTTGTATTTTTAAATCTGTAAAATGAAAAGGGACTCCGTAAGCATCGTCTGCACCTACATTTTTTATATAATGGTTCCAAGCCATATCAAAATTAATCATCATAGGTTTTAAAGATTCCCACCAAACATCAACATTGTTTGGAGCTGCAAAAAATTGTTGATCTTGTTTTTGTAGTATAGATGATTTTTCAAAAGCTATTCTATTAATGGTATTATTGAATTTATTTTGATCTTCATATAATTGTATTGCTTTGTTACATTCTTCTTTTGTAATGTAATTATCATATACTCCTATAAAGTTTGTTATATTTACTTTTTTTTGTTCCATAATATTTTTTCTACAATTTTAAATCCTACTATTGCTTCTTTTGCAGCAGTGTGATCTGGGCTACAACAAAGAAATATTTTATCAAAATTATTTTCATTAATAAAGTTAATATTGTGATCAAATACAAAAGATTTTAACGTATGCATTTTTGTATTTATCCAATAAACATGATCAGATGTAGGATTAGATATCCAAGTGTAATTAATCTTATTTTTAAAAACATTTGCTAAATGAAAAAGCCAATTACCTTCGTCAAGGGTTTGAAATTTTTCATAACCAAAATCGTGATGATCATCTATATTATATAAATTGTATTCATCATACCCATGTTCAAAAAGAGGGTAAATTTTATCGTGAGTATATGCTGAAGATACATTGTCATGTTTATATACTATAGGTATTATATAACTTAATAATTCTTCTTGTTGTTTGAGATTTTGTATCCAATCAAAATCTATTGATAATATATTAAGTTTTTTATTCATAGGTATTTTTTATCTTTTGGTTTTTAATTAATTTTAATACTTTAATATTACCAGCAACAGTTATATTATTAGAATTAGGTTTTACCCAGTGTTCTAAGTAAGAAGGGAATACTATTATATCTCCTTGTTTTAACTTTGGCTTATAATCTTCATCAAATATTTTATTATTTAAACATTCTAATAAACTTTTTACAGGCGAATTAAACATAGTGTGGGATTCATTTACCTTATAATATATTATAAAAGAAAAATCACTTGGATGGACATGGCCACCTTGAAAATCATTTTTATTATATTTGTTTATCCAAATGCTACTCAAGTTAAATACAAAATTATTACAATAAGGTTGAAGTAAATAACTTAATATACTTGTTAATTCTATATTTAAATAATTCATTGAGTCTTTAGTAAATAAAGTATTACCATCTAATGTTGTTCTTATATTAGATTCAAAAGTTTTTTTAAATTTTTTTCCAACTATTTTAAGCATTGATAAATTTAATCTTTTTATAGCTACTAAATTGGGAAATAGATTACTAATCTTGACTTTGGTTTCTGTTTTTTTTTCATCTTTCATTGTTTTAAAAACTATTATATAACACGATTATGACTTTTAAAAAAGGAGAATTTGATCCCTTTTCTTATCAAAATTTATTTTATGAATATCAGTTAGAAATAACAGATTCTGAAATAAATCAAGTCTTATTTTTGGTTAAAGAAATTCATAATTCAGTTCAAAATACTACATATGATCATCTAAACGTATTAAATTTTCCTATACTAAAAAATTTAAAAAAACAAATTATATCTATTTTAGATAATCATAAATTATCGTTGAGAAATAATTGGGCTCAATTATATAATGACGGAGACAGCCACGGTATTCATAATCATCCTAGTTCAATTTATTCTGGGATAATTTACTTAAAAGGAAATAACCCTAGTCCCACTATTTTTTATAACAATATTTTTGGCTCTTATGTATACAAATTTAAAAAAAATACTCTACTATTGTTTCCATCACACATTCCTCATGAAGTAAAAAAATTGAATAAAGATGAAGATAGATTAATAATATCCTTTAATACTTGGAAGGGAAGTTAGATATACTCTTAAAGTATTTAAATAACATTCTTTCTAGGGTATAATACCCCTATGCCATTAACAAATGTACAAATAAGACCTGGATTTAATAAACAAGTCACACCTACTGGAGCAGAAGGTCAATGGACAGATGGGGACTTTGTAAGATTTAGATATGGTCTTCCTGAAAAAATAGGTGGTTGGTCACAAATTACTTCTTCAACATTTGTTGGAACTGCAAGAGAACAACTTCAATGGGCAGATTTAGATGGAAGAAGATACGCTGCTATAGGTACAAGTAAAGTTTTAATTATATATTATGAAGATTCTTTTTACGATATCACTCCTTTAGATGCTGCAATTACAGGAGCAACTTTTACAACCGTCAACACTAGTCCTACCGTCACTGTAAACAAAATTGCACATGGACTTTCGGAAGGAGATTTATTTACATTTACTTCAGTAACACCACCAACTGGAGCTGGTTACTTGGCAACTGATTTTACAACTAATACTTTTCAAGTAGTTACAACACCCACTTTAGATACCTTTACAATTACTATGGCGGCAAACGCAGGAACTAGTGTATCAGCTAGTGGAGCAGCAACAATAAATCCTTATGTTAAAGTTGGACCTTTAAGTCAAACATCAGGGTTTGGTTGGGGAACAGCCGAGTGGGGTGGAGGATCAAGTATAATTACCACACTCAATGGAGCTTTATTAGATGACACCGCTGGAACTGGAGGCTCAGGAACTTCTATTACTTTAACGTCAACTGCAGGCTTACCTACATCAGGGACTATAAAAGTTGGTACAGAATTTATTTCTTACACTGGAATAACAGGAAATGATTTAACAAGTATTACGAGGGAATCTGCGGGAACAAGAGCTGCACATAGCAGTGGAGCATCAGTAGAAGGTTTTACGGGATGGGGAGACGAAACTTTATCTGGTGGGGTTACCCTTGAATCAGCATCTTGGTCTTTAGATCATTTTGGTTCAAAATTAATTGCAACTATAAAAAATGGAAAAACATTTGAGTGGGATACAATTAGTACAGTACCCGCGGCATTAACAACGAGAGCCACAGTTGTAAGTGGAGCCCCTACAGTTTCAGTTATGTCAATTGTTTCTGAAAGAGATAGACATCTTGTTATGCTTGGAACTGAAACTACAATTGGAACACCTTCAACACAAGATCAAATGTTTATAAGATTTTCTGATCAAGAAAACATATCTGATTATACACCTACATCAGTAAATACTGCTGGTACTTTTAGAATAGATTCTGGAACAAAAATAGTAGGAGCAGTAAAAGGTAAAGATTATATTTTAATATTGACTGATACTTCTGCTTATGTGATGCAATTTGTAGGACCTCCTTTTACTTTTTCTATTAGACAAGTAGGAAGTAATTGTGGTGCTATAGGCCAACATGCAATTAAATATGTTAATGGTGCAGTTTGGTGGATGGGTCAATCTGGTGGTTTTTTTGTTTATGACGGTACTGTAAAATCTGTACCATGTTTAGTTGAAGATTTTGTATTTACAGACAAAGGAGACAATCTTGGTTTAAGTTATGATAATGGCGAACAAATTTATGTAGGTCTTAATAGTCTTTATGAAGAAGTGAGTTGGTTTTATCCAAAATCAGGTTCTACATTAATTGATAGAGTAGTGACTTATAATTATAGCGAACAAACTTGGACAACAGGTTCATTAGCAAGATCTACATGGCATGATGCAACTTTATATGATGTCCCATACGCAACTGAATTTGAATCAACAGGAACTCCTACTTTTCCAACTATTCAAGGAGTTACGAATGTAAATGGTGCTTCAACTTATTATGCTCATGAGGTGGGAAATAATCAAGTAGATTTTACTGGGGCAAAAACTGCTATACCAGCTTTTATCCAATCTGGAGATTTTGATTTGAATCAAGAAGGAGATGGTCAATTTTTTATGAGTCTTAGAAGATTTATACCTGATTTTAAGTTAATAACTGGAGATGCACAGATTACTATCAACCTTAGAAAATTTCCGTCTGACACTCAAACATCCTCGCCTCTCGGACCTTTTACAGTAAATAGCACAACTGAAAAAGTAGACACTAGAGCAAGATCTCGATTTGCAAGTATTAAAGTTGCAAACACTTCAACAGATCAAAACTGGAGATATGGCACTTTTAGGGCAGATGTACAACCTGACGGAATGAGATAATGGCTAGAGTAGATATAATTATACCTGAACCTACACCAGTTTATACTGAAGATAATCAAAGACAAGTAGCTCAATCTTTACAAACACTCAAAGATAAATTAAACACTTCTTACCAACAAGAAATAAAAAATGAACAAAATGCATTCAATTACTTTTTATCATGACTATACGATATAAAAATCAAGGTTTTAAACAAGCTGGTACAGGTAAGACTACAGCACTTACATGTCCTACCGATGCAACTATAATAGTTAAAAGTGTCTACTGTGCAAACAATGATGCTTCATCTGCTATTTTAGTAAACATGAATCTTGTAGACTCTTCTGACTCAAGCACTGAGTATGAATTTTTTAGAGATGATGTAGCTGCCAAATCACAAGTCAATGCTACACCACAAGGTTTAAATTTAGAAGCGGGCGATGCAATAACAGTAACAGCAGCTACGGGAAGTAATAAAATACAAGGTGCTATCAGTTATGCACAAATAGATAGATCTCAAGAAAATGGCTAGACAAAAATTTGTAAGCTTTACTCCCAGACCAAAACCTAGGAAGAGACCTCGAAGACATAAAAAAAGTCTTTCAAAGTCTGAAAAAAGAAGTTATAAACCTTACAATCGACAAGGGAGATAAAATGAAAGATTTACCAAAAATACCAGCCGTAGCTACAGAAATAATTAAACATAAAAGAACAGGAAAAGTGTATGCTAGTAAAGCTGATTTTGATTCTGATGTTGCTGATCCCAATACTGACACTACTGTGGATGACTTTAGACAAGACCTTGAAATTAAAGTTACTAGAATTCCAATGGGTATTCAAACAAAAAAATAAATGAAACCTAGAGGTGCAACTGAACTTCAAATGGAAATGCTTAATAAGCATGTTTCAAAAGAACTTTTAGATCAAGTACAAATATGCACGTCTATACCGGGTAAAGTTCCATTAGACCCTAATAAACTTAATATACTTTGGCAAAAAAATTCATACGATCAACCCAATCTTCAAGAATTTTTTGGAAACAAAGAAAGACATAAAGAATATGATTGGTATGTATTTAACAGCCATTGGAACTATGAAAAATTTAGATATTTTTTTAACATTCCAACAGAACGATCAGTGGTAATAAAAAATGGTATAGAAAAATTTCCTATAAGAAAGATTTATAAAAAAGGAGACCCTATTAAATTAATCCACCACTGCACACCTTGGAGAGGGTTAAATGTTTTACTAAGAGCTATGCAAGAAATAAGTGATCCTAATATTACTTTAGATGTATATTCATCTTCATTAATTTATGGAACTGACTTTAGTAAAGTACATGATGAAGAATTTAAACCTTTATATGAACAAGCTAAAGAATTACCTAATGTAAATTACATTGGGTATAAACCAAACGAATATATAAAAGAGATGATGCCAAATTATGATATGTTTGTTTACCCTTGTATTTTTGAAGAAACATCTTGCGTGTCTGCATTAGAAGCTTTAGCATCTGGTGTACATGTAATAACAAATAATTTTGGTGCATTATATGAAACTTGTGCAGAGTGGCCAATCTATGTGAATTATTCTACTAATTATGAAGATATGTCTTTAAACACTGCAGCTGCTATTAAAACTGCAGCTAATTATTTACACGAAGATTTTATACAAGATCATTTAGAGGAACAACAAAAATATTATAAAAAGTTTTATAACTGGAAAAAGAAAGGACAAGAATGGACATCATTCTTAGAGGGTGCATTAAATGAAAAAAAATGAACAATTTGTAAACGAAGACACTTATCAAACTTTGACTGAACTTAAAACAGATCCACCACCTCATGAAAAAGCAATTACACCTTTATGGAAAGATAAAGAAACAAAAAAAACTAAAGCTCCTTATTCAGTGTATGTAGCAACTCCTGTTCACAGTGATTGTTCAATACATTATACACAAGCACTTTTAGAATTTCAAAAACTTGCATTAGACAAGGGAGTAGAAACACAATTTTGTTTATTAAAATCTTCTTTAATAACACAAGGAAGAAATTTATGTGTCTCAGGTTTTTTAGAAACAAATCATACTCATATGTTATTTATTGATTCAGATATTTATTTTCATTCTCCAGCAATATTTAAAATGCTTAAAAAAGATAAGGAATTAATTTCCATTCCTTATCCACTTAAGACTATGATGTGGGATAAATTATTTGATAAGATTCAAAAGGGTAAAGTAAAAAAACCAGAAGATCTTAAAAAATGGTTGAATACTTATCCAATAAAAGTAGCAGATCCTAAAAGCATAACGTTGGATAATGGTGTTATGGAAGTTACTCACAGTCCAACGGGATGTATGCTTATTAAACGATCAGTGTTTGAAAAAATGATCAAAGCATATCCAGATAAAGGTATTGTACAAAAAACTGTTATTAACGGTAAGTATGTAGATAGACCTCATATGTGGAATTTTTTTGATTGTCTACATGACCCAGAAACTAAATCATATCTTGGAGAAGATTTTAGTTTTTGTAAACTTTGGAAAGATATTGGTGGTAAGTGTCATGCTTATGTTGAAGCTGGAATAGCACATATTGGGGAACATGCTTACGAGGGTCGATTTAGTGATGAGTTGATAAGCAAAGAGTAAAATGGTAATATATGCTATAATTAGGAAATTACTATATGGATCCATTCACAATAGCACTAGCCACATTTGGCGTACAAAAACTTAGAGGAAAATCAACAAAGAGAGCATTGAGAGATGCCGCTATATTAGGTGGTGGATCTTATGCATTTCAAGGAGCTGCTCAAGCTAGAATGATACCGGGTGTAGAAGCTGGATCAGGCATAGGAAAAATTGGATACGGAGATAGGTTTAGTGGTATAAGTGGTTTAATTGGAACACCAGATGTTTCAAGAGACAAAGCAATAAAAGCTTTAAAAGAACAAGGTTCAGAATTATCTGAAGATAATATAAAAAAATATATTGCACAATCTGGAAGTGGTTTCAAAGGAATGTCAACAACTGGAAAAGTTTTGGCTGCTTCTTCTATTTTACCATTTTTAGACCAAGGGGAAGATACTAAAGCTCCTTTTTCTGAAGAGGACTATAAAAAAGCTTACAAAGACCAATCATCAAAATTAGAAGGTGCATTTGTACCAGCTACAAACACAGTGCCATCTATGTCTGATGTATATGGTTCAAATATGTTTTATGCAAATCGAGGTGGTCTTGCAACTGCCATACCAAAATATAATCAAGGTGGTATAAATTATTTACCATCAAAAATAGATCATAATGAAAATGATGTTAACAATTATGTTAGAGCAGAAGGTTATGTAGAAGACGGAGCTGGAGCTGGGGACAAAGACGAAGATACAATGTTAGCTCAACTAGCTGATGGAGAATTTGTATCTAGAGCTGATGCAGTATTAGGTGCAGGTATTTTATCTGGAGCTGACCCAAAGAGTTTTAAGAATATGAGAAAAGCTGGTGCAGATTTTTTTTATGACCAGCAAAAAAAATTTAAAAGAATTTACGATATAGTCAATGCAAGTAAACAAAACTAAAATAAAAAAACAAGTAGAAGTACTTGAGATATTTCCAAAATTACTCGATGAGTATTGGAACTTAGTTGATTTTATGTTGAGAGAAGGTTTAAAGTATGATGGTAATCCAATGAATATTAGTGATCTAAAAAAATTAATTAAAGAGGGCCAAATGCAATTATTCGTTATGTTTGGTTCTGATGATGGTATTCAATACAAAGTGTTTGGTGTATGTGTTACACGAATCACGGCTCTTCCAAACTTTAATCAATGTGAAGTAATTTTACTAAAAGGAAGTCAAAGAGAATTGTGGCAAGACGAACTTGCTGATACAATAGAAGCACTTGCTAAATTAAGCAGTTGTAAAAGAATAGCTGTTCATGCAAGACCTGGTTGGGAACCTTTTTTAAAAACAAAAGGTTGGATGGTTAAAAGATATTTATATACAAAGGAGATTAAATAATGAGTTTTATATTTGGAGGTGGAGGCTCTAGTGGAGGTGGATCAGAAAGTGGATCATCTGTTGTTACACAAAGAGAAGCTCCTGGAGTAGAGGCAAGAAAACTATCCCTTTATGATCAAGCTGCTAAATTAGCTGCTTCTCCTGTTTCATTACCAGCAGTACAAGTTGCTCCTATTTCAGGAATTGAACAAGCTGCTATAACTCAAGCTGGTCAAACTGGTGTTGGTGCAGGAACAGTAGGTCAGGGTATTACTGCTTTACAAGGTGCTCAAGCTGCTCCTAACATTTCACAATTTTTAAATCCATACCAATCTTTTGTTACAGACGAAATAACTAGACAAGCACAAATGGCAACTAATCAATTAGGTGCATCAGCTGTAGCTAGTGGTGCATTTGGTGGTGGAAGACAGGGAATTGCAGAAGCTGAAATAGAGAGAGCAAGACTTGCTAATATTGGCCAAGCTCAAGCTCAAGGTTTTCAAACTGCATTAGGTGCAGCACAAACTCAAAGGGCACAACAATTAGCTAGTGGTCAAGCATTAGGTCAATTAGGTGCTCAACAACAAGCTATGTC
>CAACVD010001401.1_pt1 | contig 11582 bp, 13 predicted proteins | sample 2381771 | NCBI WGS metagenome assembly CAACVD01 (sample SAMEA5211965, study PRJEB30684) | marine metagenome | biome: Marine; feature: Epipelagic; material: Water | collected 2015-10-15 | depth 15 m | reverse complement strand
GATTGACAAAGTCTTTGACAAAATAGAATCCAAACTCCCCCTTGTAGAAATCAGAAGGATGATGAAATCAAGAAATTGAAAGAACAAATGAACCAACAACACAAAGAGCTCCAAGAAATCAAGGACAAGCTCAAATCAATTATTACTTAAGAAATAAAATCTATGTTAGAATATAGAGAATGACGAAATACTATTTACATCTTGACTACAACGATTTATATATAGCCAAGTTCAAAACTACCACCGATAATTTCAATTCAATCTACAAAGAAGTTTCAGAACACATTATCAAAGATGGGTTCAAATCTGGATTCAATATTCATAAACAAATCAACAAGTACAAATCATTCTGTGATGAAATCTATAGACAAAAACAACATTGTGAAAAGATACGGGCTAGTGATTTCAGAATGTTCTTATCTTGTTACTTCGCTCTATGCAAACTAAATCAAATCAAAGATACCAATTATATGTTTCTCAAAATCAAGAAACGCAAATCAAGACTTCAGAACTGAAATATTTTTGTATTTCATTCACTAAAACTATTTTATAAAACTTAAATTATTCTTCTATGACTTTTATTCTTTTTATTGTCTGATTATTTCAGAACTGAAATATTTAGAGATTATATACCAAAAACTCTCCATCTTCAATCACGGCTTCACGCCCATATTCTAGATATGTTCTTACTTGGAAGTCTCCCGCTGGTACATCGGCTGTCAAGTGAAGTTCCACACCATCGCTTTCTACACGACCATTGGTTAGACGAGTTCCAAGCATAAAGAACTTACCCGGAAGTGCAGCTGTCTGTGTATGACCTTCAAACTGAATTGTTGGTAAATATCCAGTTCCTTCATTTGAGTAATCTTGACGAGTTACAAAAGGTAATCCTTCACTCATAGTTAGTTGAGTAAATGTTTGAGCCTTGTTTGTGAGAGACTGGGAAAATTCAAAACGAGATTTGTATTTGAGATTGTATGAAATTTTACCCACTTCATTTCCAGTTGCTGTATCAATTAATCCCGCTACTGGAGAATACATATTGTATTTATTCAGTACAGAGTTGTCGGAATTTATATCACTAGCGGCTGATTGTTGTGATATAATGGATACAGCACGACTGACAAGGCGATTCTGCATACCGAGCTGACGAACAACTCCAGAAGTAAGAGCCGCTTGTGTCGCAGTTAGTTTGGATAAACGATAATCCGAGAACGGGAGACGAATAACTGGGTGAGCGTCTCTCCATCGGTTCATAGCATCATCTTGGAGATAAGTGATATAATCAGCACAGAATTTCAATTGTGTTTTATCAATCACGAACTCACCGCCAGCTGCTTGTGCGTTTCCACGACAGACACGATCAAGACTAGTTTTAGACCAGAACAACTCAATAGTAAGACCTTGATCTATCATATAAAGTGGAAGTTGTGTAGTTTTCAAGAAGGGGAACAATTCAGCAAGGTCAATCTGATAGACTGGAGATTCAGCAATCGTTCCAGCATTCGTTCCATCCATCTTGGAGAATGGGTGCTGTAGAAGTAATTGTGCTTCTCTTGGTGCGGCTGGAACACCGAGATTTGCTGTGCGATATTCACGACCATTCGATAGACCATATCCTTGAGCGAGATTACCATCATTTACAACTACTTCATTACCAGCACCAGCCGAATCATCATATCGCTGATTTCTGAATTCTTTGGCTAAACAACGACCCGATGTGTATTGTTCTCTTTCAATCATAGTTTCATTAGAAACCATAGCCGACTGAATAGAATAAAAATGTCCGAAATCTTGTATATCATTAATGACTTGACCGGATTTACGGACTTTGAGAACTGCACGATCTAGTACAGACGCAATACCAACATTCTGTGGAAGGAAAGTGTTAGTTGTTCCAGCTGCTGGAATAAGACCAACAAACAACTTGGAGTGAGAATGAAGGAAACCTTTTTGAGCGAGATTGAACGATGCGAAACCAGTTTGGGTCGCAGTTGCTTCTTGGAAGGTGGAAGATTCAAGAAGGTCAGTCTCTACTGACTGGCTATAATCGGCGGGTACTTTACGGAGATCAATAAGGTCAGGGACAACGGGCTGGGTAACCATACTCATATTTATACTACTTACAATATATAAATAATGAAAACAAAAAAAGAATTTATCTAAACATAGAAAATCAATTATACTTGACTATCTGTCTAAAGAGTTCTATATTCTCTAATACAATCAATACATTTAGTAATCTCAAATAGTTCATTATATACTAGCATAGATTATTTCAGAACTGAAAGAATATCAACACTTTCAACCAAACCACAAAATAGAATATACATAACAACCAACCAAGAAGTTTTATTTGTATATCTGTCATTTATTTCAGTAGTGAAATTATTTTGATTTATAAGTTTTCAGATTGAATCTTCTTTTGTAATCTGATATAGATGTTTTGATCGTTGGCTTGTTCCAGAGAATCCATCTCGATAGACTACCAGCTGACATATAATCATTCCAATCTTCTCTATCTCTATGTCTATCTAGATATCTCTGTTTTCTCTTGGGATCTTTATGGATTGTGAAATCAGAATAACCTTTTGCTCCAAATTGAGTCGTCTTTACTTTCTTTCCTTTATCATCATAGAATATAGCCTTGTATTTCTTTGTCTTTGATGTACTTGGTTGTATCAATACTTTCATTTACTATAGACAATAGATTATTTCAGAACTGAAATATAACTTGTAAATCTGAATCAAAAGTATATCTGATTGAGAATTGTTTTATAGATTGAGTTTATAAAATAGTTTTATTAAAATACTTCAGAACTGAAATCACCAGAACCATCCTTTGCTTTCCGGATTATCCACAATCACTTCCGAATCAGTATCAGTTTTTGTTTCACTTGGTTTATTCGGGTCGGTTCGCTCCATAATCTCCAAAAGCATCTGTTTTAGTTCTTTGGCTTCTAATGATAATTCTTTAACATCAGATAACAGTTCTTCCATAAGTGAAGAAAGGTCATCCAATCTCTTCGTCGCTATTTGTTGAAATGGATGGGTACGCTTCTTGGAAGACATTCTTATATTCTATCAGATATTATTTTTGTATCATTTTTTATCCATTTCTTCTTTCTCAAACTTCATTCTCATTTCTGTCAATAAATCTTTGATTATCCGTTCTTTCTCTATCTTATAGATTACGACTGATCGGGGACTACAACGAGCCAAAGAACCATCGGGGTCTGTTATTTTAGTAGTGATACTTGATAGAATCGTTGGTTTGGTGATTGTGTGTTGTACTGAACTGGGACTTGAGATATAGAAATCCTTGACTGAATTTATTTTGTCCGATATAGATACTAGTGGATATGAAACATTCCCATCTCCAAGAGCATTAATTGAGTTTGAAATTATATCACTTCGTATTCCATAATAACCATTATTCAGTTGAACTGGGTAATCATCAGCTACAATCTGAACTCCCACTTGTCCTTCTACGATTTCTGGTATATATTTTAAATATCCATTTATATTCTTTTGATCTGTCATATGATAAGCAAAGAATTGAAAAGGGTGTAATATCTTACCATCATATCGTGGATTACCAAACTTATTTTGATTCCAGCCTTTTGTATCTCTCATATCTATTTCTGCATTCGTAGTCAATATATTTGTTTTTTCTATTACACTTGATATGCGAGTATTTCTATCTGATTTTTCTACACCACTATTGAATTGAGTATATGAGAAACCGAGCCGACCCCAAAATCCGTCTTCCCAACTATCTTCATCAAAACCAAAATCTTCTATGAATATACCGGTTGTTCCATCATAAATAGTGTTTTCTTCTAGATTTCTATTCATTCTTATATATACTTCGGATTGTTTGTCTGCGGCTTGATCTTTATGAACATAATCCATTCTTACTGCTTCTTCATATGGATATTGTACTGGAGACCAATTATCATATTTCTGTGATGGATTAATCTTATAAACTACATCGGCTTCTCGTCCATCGGGTGGATCATCTGTATCATTTAAATTTCCCTTATTGAGTGGTGTATGTAATCCATCAAATACAAAATGGTTTCCATCAAATACTAATCGTGGATTATCTGCTCCAAGATATTGTTTCGCCAAATATTTTTGAATGTTTCCAGATTCTCTATTATTAGCGGTTTGATATTGATATTTACTCAAGGGTGTTGCTCCAGATTCAGAAGTAGCCACATCCGGAAATGTCATTCCGTATTGAGTTAATGTTCCTTCAAAATTGGCTGGTGCGTGAGCTTCTGTATTTGGATATGGATTTACAAAACTATCTTGTGGAATACCGGTTGTTAGATTAATCACTGCATTACCCCACGCATTAAAATGTCTATCAAACCCAATCTTATTAAACTCTTCAAAAACTAATTCAGCCGAAGTATTTGTATGAGTGAATGTTCTGGGTGGTAATCCAATATTACGAGTCGGTGTTCCGTCAGCTAGATTTGTCAAGGCTCCTTGTAACATACACGGGAATATCATTATAAAGTTAGTTGTTGGATCAACTCCAAAACAACCATAAGTCAATTTGGGCTTCGGTGTTTTAGTTATATCAAACGGAGTCCAATTAGCAAAGTTCCCACCCAAATCAGAGCCATAAGGTCTTTCAAAGTATGTATCCTTATAATCTGGATCATATTTGAAAAAGAATGGATTAGAAACTAATCTGTCAGTGTTTTCACGAGAATATTGTGTGTTGTCAGTTGGATCAACACCACGCCAATCATATCCAGAATTACCCAGCTGAATTAGATTCGTGAATCTTACTTTTCCAAATTGAGCGTCATAAAATCCATTTCTATAATCATCTCCAACTAGATTATTGTATTTCTTGATTTCTTGTGAGTTGATATGTAAGTACCGAGCATTATTGATATTGATATATGAAGTGTTATTCGCATTCATATAGACATTATCACTCGCACCTTGACTTCCAGCTGGTATATCACGAATCATAAATCTTATATTTTCTTCACTAAATAGTTCAGGATACAATCCTTGAGTGTCTATAAACTTCTTTAATTTCAAAAGATTTTCTTGATTATATGTTAAATTATATATCGGTATTCCAAATGATTTAGAATAGTCTAAATCAATATCTCCTTCGGGTCTTGATGTTGTAATACCCCCACCAAGTCCAAATATATCATTTAACTCTGTACCAGCTTCATAAATTTCGGGTCTCTTTACACCGATATATTGATATGTTCTATAATAATCAACTATCTCTTCTGCGTCAGTTGTATTATCTGATTCATATATATAACCTTCTCCATCAAATACACGATTCACTAATGCCGGGCCGGTTGTACCCACTGGATCTCCTTGTTGTGCTGGTGGATTAAAATTGGCTATACTCTTATCATATTTATCTCTTGTTTGGTAATAGTCATTACTAGAATTAAATGGTTTGTATGTTTTTGATTGATATGTTTTACTTGTTTTTTGTCTTATAACTGCTACATCATTACCATTAGTTGATTCCCAAGACGCTATATATGTTTCATCGGGTAATTCTTCACTTTGTTGGAGTTGTCTTGATACTTCTTCGGCTACATAATTAGAACTACTGAAACCCGGATCAACTTCCAAGTCTATCTTCTCACGGAGTATTTTATAATCAAAATACTCGGGATCTTTTGCGTGGGGTGGTGGGAAATTATCATCCCAATCAGCTGGTAAGTTTTCGGGAACTTCAAGTATAGTATTTGTTCTACACATAATCGTATATCTTGAATTATCATTCTTTAACTTCCACTGATGAACTCTTCCTTGTCTAAATATTGTTTCATCATTTTCAAGTGTTTCTAAATCTCCAAAATAATCATCTTGAACTAATCCCCATTTTTGATGATTATAAAAGAAGTTTATATTCCCCCCAACATCAAAATAACTTGTGGGGGCTGGTTCTGAATGAGTTCGTCCAGACACAACACTATCACGACGAAAGAATCTATTGGCTAAACCATCAACATATATAAATCGTCTTGGTAGATGATAATATGATAAACAATCCATATTTTTGTAATAGTTGATGACTATGGAAGCTTTATTATCGTGTAAATCAAGTTTTGCTTCATTGGTCGATAGTTGTTGTCTATATACAATATCTTTGAAATCATCACCAGCTGTTTTAAAGAAACTAGTATCTGAAATTGTTGTATATTTTAAAGTTTTCTGTTTATCAAGTTTCACTCCTTTGAATTCAACTGAATCGGGAGTTGCGGAACCCCTTTCAGAAACGAATGAATTATAAACAGAAACTCTATCACCCGGATTTAATTGGATCGTATTATTAAAATCATTCGTCCAAGTAGAATTCAAATCATCATTTGATTTGGTTTTGGCTGATTGACGATCACAAGTAACTAAAATCGTTTCCGTATAAGGTTCGGTCATTATATATATTGTAGAATATTATATTTTCAAGTGTTTATCCAAAGGATTTTTAATAGTGCGTTTTTTTACTAAAATAATAATCTATGTTAAGGTATAATGAAACATAAAGCAGATTTGAAGAGAGATTTGAAAATCGGTGAAATCGGTGAAAAGAAGGTACATCCATTCTTGAAATCCAAATTCAAACAAGCCATTGTAAATAACAACGATCAAAATAAGTTTGCTAATTTTGATTTCAGAAATGAAACAGCTGATGTTTGGATAGAACATAAAGAAAGATATAGATATAGATCTACAAGCTTTAACACTTACTTTTTTGATGAAGTCAAATTGAATCGTTTTAAACAACTTAAAGAAGAGAACCCGAATGTTCGGGGATTTATAGTTTGGACTTTTCAAGATTGTAGAAAGATATGGGAAGTTGATTTAGATGATACACACGATGATGGAGAAACTATCAAGTGGTATGCAGAACATCAATATAGAGATTTCGGTAAAGGCTACAAACAACATCGTGAAGTCATCAATGTGTTTGCCGATGAAACAATGTTATTTGATGACTTTCAATTCAACTAAATGTAATAAGAAATGAACCGGATTCTATCTTTATTCGTTGGTCTTTCATTTTGTATTTCCTTTTCTTATCTAATTCTAGTTTTTTCTTATGTGAAATATAAGGAGTAATCTTTGTTTTGTTTCCGTGTCGTTTGTTCCAACAATCAACAGCCTTACGAACAGACAGTATATCCCCATATTTCGCTATATAGTACAAGTCATCAATGATTTCTTGTTCTGTTTCATAATCACTATATCTCAAATTATAATCATTTGATCCATAGTGCAGTATCTTCTTGGATAGAAATATAATCTTGTCCTTCTCTTTACTAGTTAATCGTTTGTTTGGATTTTCAGCTGTTAAATACAATCTTAAATCCGTCAATACTTCAAACTTATAATGATTAGTTGGAAATGAATAACTATTAGATTCCTTAAAGAAACTATAAATTTTAGTTTGGATGTCGTGTTTGGTGTCATCCTTTGAATAGACTATCGGGAGTTTAAGATCGCTACAAATATCAATCAAGTCATTTTTCGTAAATGATTTGTGGATAATAAAAGACATATATATATAAGTATAAGAAAAAAAATTAGAGTGATTTGATGTATCGCTTGTGTTTCGCGATATTGTCGTGGAGTTGTGCTATGTATTCGGATTCATTCTCTTTCTTCCAATTGTTGAGTCTCTTTTCTTCTAATCCGGGTTCAGCCTTATCTACAACTTCTTTGAGTGTTTGTATAACTTCATCATTGGTATAAGCCCGTTTGATGATTCCGTTTGTACTTGGATGTCTGATTTCTACAAGGGGGAGTTTGGATTCTATTTTGTCAAAGACTTTGTCAATCTTATTGGATAGTTTCTGTTCTGAATATTCATCCAACTCATCAAACAAATCTTCATTTTGCTCTACAATCAATTCTTCATATTCTTCTAGATATGAACCAATAAGGTTCTTTACTTTCTTGGTGATGTCCCTTTGCGATGATAGTAGTTTATCAAATGTATTTGTTTTACGGATGGATGTAGCCCATTCATTAATCTTGGGTACAAAATCATCTACAAGTTTCTTATAGTTGATTTCAACATCTTCAGCTGTTTCTGATTTGGGAACAACCCCCTTTTCAATTCTTTCTTCCATCGATAGTTCCATTATTGTTTGTTCTTGGATTAATTCTTGTTCTTGTTCCTTTCGTCCCGAAGCAAACATCATCAAGTTATACATAGTTAAATCAGAGCCTTTGAGTTCTTTGGGATCTTTCTTCATTCGTTTATTCCACCGACACTTTTGGACGGATAGTTGTTTCTTATCGTTTCCATAGTATTGTTCTAGAAATTGGTTCATCGTAATTTCAAGTTGAGCGTTCATTGTTCTATACTATACTATAGAAAATAATCTTTAAACCAATTTCAGAACTGAAATCTTGGATCAAAACTCAAATTTAAAATCTTGGATACATTAAATGACACAATATATAGAAGGAGATATACACCAAGTAATCAAAACACTAGAAGACAATTCTATTGATTTCATCTATACTGACCCGCCATTCGGAACAACACAAGCGAAATGGGATAAAGGATTGAATTGGGCTGATTTGTTTCCCGAAATGTGGCGAGTCTTAAAACCCAACGGGATAATCTGTTTATATGCTTCTATACCTTTCACATACGAATTGTTAAGCTATGAAAAACCAAAATATCACTATACTTGGATAAAGAACAACAAAACTGGTTTCTTCCAAGCCAAATATCAACCTTTGAGACAAACAGAAGAAATATTGATTTATTACAAACAAAGGGGTACTTATAATCCACAAATGGTCGGAGATACATTCCATCAAAAACGAAATGTTAAAGTGGGTGGAAGGAATGGCTATTATGGAGACAAACTAAAAGATAAAGAAAATGAATATGATGTTTCACAAGGACATCGGGGACGATTTCCAACAACATATCAATCTTGGAATATCAGAAAGGATAAAACGGGAATTACTAGAACAGACGATCAAATAGACTATTTCATAAAAACTTATACAAATGAAAATGACACAATACTTGATATGACTTGTCATACTAAATATGTGGGTGATAGATGCAAAATCTTGAATAGAAAGTATATTGGAGTTGATCTTAAATTAGAATGTATGGATTAAAACTTGAAAATTAAAATCTTGGATAGAATATAATGGCTATATTATTGAATGGCGATTGTTTAGAACAATTAAAAGAAGTTGATGATGAATCAGTTGATTTAGTCTTCTGTGATTTACCTTACGGACAAACATCTTGTAAATGGGATGTTAAGATTGATATGGTACAATTATGGAAAGAAATAATGAGAGTTAAGAAACTACACACACCCATCTTTTTTACAACAACCACCAAGTTCGGTGTGGATTTAATTACATCTGCTCCGAAGAAATGTCCTTTTCGATATGATTTAGTATGGGTGAAATCTGCTCCAGCTGGTTTCTTAAGTGCAAAGAAGATGCCGATGAGAAAACACGAAATGATTTATGTGTTTTATGAAAAATTACCATTATATGATTTAAGTAGTCATAAGCATAAGTTTATTAAAAGTGGTGATAAAGGAGTGATTGATAATATATATGGAAATGTTACAAGAATAGATGGAAAAAAGGGACAATACAATCCACCCTTACCAACAACTATGTTAGAAATCAAATCAACAAGGGGGAAACACTCCACAGAGAAGCCAGTAGCCTTAATGGAATGGTTATTAAAATATTATAGTAAAGAAGGCGATGTTGTACTTGATCCAACGATGGGTTCAGGATCAACTGGAATCGCTTGTAAAAATATGAATAGAAACTTCATCGGGATTGAAAAAGACCCAGAAATCTATGAAGTAGCCTTTAATCGTATTTACGACAAGGAATAGAAGCCAGTTTGATCCACCGAATAAGTGAATGTTTCTTTAACACTATCATCTATCTCTTCACTTGAACTTTCAGAAGTGAAATCTTCTTCTGAAACTTCACCATCATATAAATGACTTACATATTCATACAGTTCTTTAACAAATTTATATGTGTCCTTATCAATCTTTTCGGGTAAATGTTCTTCTACAAATTGGATGACGGGATCGTAATTGTGGCTCATTCTTATACTTTATATTAGATTTTAATTTCAGATATAAACCAAGTCTTTGGTTAGTTCCATTTTATAACACAAATAACAAGTTCCAAAGGGTGGGGTATATCCTTTCTTACCAGTATCAAAATGAGTGAATGTTGGACGATTCAAAGGAAGAATTACTTGTAGATGTTCTTTGAATAGTAAAAGAAACCATTTACTCAACATCATAGTACTTGGGGCAACTAAAATGAATGGTTTCTCAAATTCTTTCAATCTTCTACACACTTCTTTCATCTTACTAAATGGTGGATTATCTATGATTATATCTCCTTTATTGTTTTCAAAGAAATCTTCATCTTCGTGGATTATATCAAAGCCCATCTCTTTGAAATATTCCTTTTGTTTCCCATCACAATAGAAGGGAGCCCATATAACTTTATCTTTTGGTATATAGTCTTTGATTATTTCCCATCCTTTCTTGTCAGTTGCATAATTATCAGAATCTTTATCACCCGTGAAACTCATATACTTTGCACTAGATTTTATTTTGGTGGATTGAGCCTTGTGATTTGGATATTCTGCTTGTACTTATAATTAGACCATTTCTTATCCGGTTTCCGTCCAATATGAATATTAGATACAATATGATATGATATACCCAGTTCTTCAGCTATATCTTTCAACGATTGATAATTGTTCTGATGAATCACTTGTTCTCCCATCGTAATCTTACAATTATAAATACAAGTCTTGGATTTCATTCTATACTTTACACAACATAATATTTTAAGTAATTAAACGATACTTCAGAACTGAAATGTTTTAATGGATAATTTTGAAAAAGTGTTTGTAGAATTGAATTTTGTTTTATAGAATAGTTTTGTGAGTTTTACAAATAAATACTTCAGAACTGAAATCTCGTTAAAATACTTAAAATAAATTATTGCTATAGATTATAATGAGACAAACTAAAATGTCAGATAAAGAATATTGGATGAATATGGACAACGATGATATTTATCCAAGTTATTGTAAGCATAATAATCCAATATACTATCAACCCTTTTGTCCGGGCTGTAGAATTGAGCGTGAAAATCAAATGAATCAGAAGTACCAAGAACACTGGAATCGTAAAGGTTCATTTAATCCTTTCACACTATTATTTGAAAAAGATGATGAACTAGAAGAATCACCCAAAGAGTTTGCGAAACTCAAGCGGTCTAATTCAAAAGAAGAGTTGAAAAAAGAATATTTCAAATTAGCACGAAAACATCATCCAGACAAAAACGGAAATGAAGAAATCTTCAAGAAATTACAAAATTTATATGAAAAACTTAAACAACAATTCAATATTTAGTACTAGCCTTCTTTCTATTTCCCGATGTCAATTTCTTGACCTTGGGCTTTTTACCGGAGATTACCTTCGGCTTACTCTTTTGAGTAGTTTTCTTTTTATCTTTCATTTCAAACACATCTTTCTGTT
>CAACVD010000460.1_pt2 | contig 11590 bp, 15 predicted proteins | sample 2381771 | NCBI WGS metagenome assembly CAACVD01 (sample SAMEA5211965, study PRJEB30684) | marine metagenome | biome: Marine; feature: Epipelagic; material: Water | collected 2015-10-15 | depth 15 m | reverse complement strand
CGGCACGGAGATTTGATATAGCTCCTGATAGTGGTGTGCGATAAGAGTTGATGCCTAGTTTCTCATTGAGATACTTGGCTATCTCTCTTTCGAAACCGCTACCCTTCCTCTTGGCAGTCTTTCCACTCATGGATTTTCTTGCATTCCTTTCTATGTGCAGCCTGTACCCGCAGTAATTCTTGTCTAAAATCTTCAGGCTTGATAACTTTCCAGTCTTTAGATACCTCTGGAGCAATCCTTTTTATTCTCAGTGAAACGACATCCCGATTTTCTGTTGCTTCATCAACTGTGTAGAGGATTAGGTAGGCAGGGATATTAGCTTTTAATGCCAATAAACGAGTCGTCCAGAAAGCTTTAAAGGTTTGTCCCTTGTCATACGAGGTTTCAGTTAAAGATAAAGGTTCATAGCAATATTCGCATACTTCACATCCATCTATATCTATCTGACGAATGCCAGATTGTTTGCGGTGCCACTCGGAAAAAGGATCACCTGTTTGGAAATACGTATACCTAGCCACTACACCCACCCATCATGTGAGTTATCCAAATCCATACTCTCACGACAGGTGTCGCAGAAGTATTGATTCTTTGGTCGAGGATCAGTAGACTTGCAACCCATACAGGGTCGACTCCACATCTTTAAATCGTGATCCCGTCTCTTCTCATATTTTGCTCCATCAAAATGTATGATGTCATTTCGGTGTAAGATTCTTTTTGCCGTGTCGATGCAGCAGTTGAAACGTTTTGCTATATCTTTGACAGGTAAATTTTCTGCATTCTGACGAAGCCATTCTATATCCTGTGAAGTCACAGGTACTCGCTTTGGCATATCGTCTTTGTGATACTATAAGTTGTATCATTTAATGTCTCCCAACTACATTATGTAGTATGTGTATGATAACTTATACACAACTTATGTATAGTTTTGCAAGTGTTAGTTATGTATTTAGGCGTGTGCTTGACAACGATAAAATTTTTGATAGAATGCTTGCTTCTATGAAGCCAAGCCAAATCTGCGATTTGTCTTGGAGAGTAAAGCTAGTGAAGGCGAAGCCGTAACGTAGTCATTCTATCACCTTAACAGAATCAACTTTTAAATATTCTACTTTCGTTACCCAGCTTGTAGGTATAGCTGTGTATCGTCCACCTTCTTGTGGATCTTCATCACTTGTGCAGAAGCTACCCATGATCACAATTTTTCGGGGATCTTTAGCTACCATCCATCCAACGTCAACGACAGTAGCTAAATCATAATTAATTATTTCTTGTACATCTTCCCAACCAGATACCCCATCTTTAGCATCAACCCATGTCACTCTAACCATAGGGTATTTGTTGATATCAATCATCTAATCCTAACCATCTCTTGATGGTTCTTGATGGTATCATCAACGACTTAGCAATATCAATAACTGTTGCACCATTGAAACTCATACGTAACGCTTTCTGCTTAGGTGAAGACTCTGATACAATGTACTGCTCATTGGTATTAAGACGTTCTGCGAAGCCAATAGATACAGCTGCATGGTTATCTGTGTGATCTCTAAGCTTTCCATAAGACATTTCTATCGTTAAACCTAGTCTGCTGTCTGCCTCTAGTAACTTATTTAAACCTACAATTTTAGCTGGATCATGCTTGGCTGCCTTAATTCTGGCTAATTCTTTATCTTCCATGATAGGTGTAATCCTGATTTGTTGATCGACAACTGTCAACTGGTTGGTTGATCCAGCTTCTCTGCCTAATCCATCTTGTGTAGGTTTGTTAGCATGGTGTAACATAATGACAGATGTTCCATTGTTACGTATCTTTAGACAGATGCTATTGATCCTTGCCCATTGTTCTGCATTGTTCTCCATCAATCCTGCAAATGCAGTTCTAACAGTATCAAATACAACAACATCAGGTTTCAATTCATTCAACCAACCTTCAAGTATATCAACACCTTCATCTGTTTGCAGATTCATATCACCACCATCTTCAGGTTTGATTAATGCTGATGACCAATACATCAAGTTAGTATCTGGATCGCCATATGATCTATTCATCATATCTAATCTGTCTGTAACTGTACTAGCTCCGTTCTCAAAATCCATATACAACACACGACATGGTGCATTGATTTCAAATGCTCCAAAGTTTTTACCCAAAGCTAGATGCCACATTGTTGTCAAAGTTATAAATGATTTACCATGACCAGAGTAACCATACACTTGTATGATAGATGCTGGTCGTAAGAATGGATCAACTAAATATTTTTGATTATTTGTTTTTTCTTTTAATGATTCAATATCACTTGCATAGATTGGTCTAAACTTTTTATTGATACGACTACCAGTATCATCATACAAATATGGATGATCACGTCTGTGCATTTCTTCTGCACTTGATATTGTTCTTTCAAACTCTTCTTTATCTAAACTGTACTGAAAAAATTCATCAGAAAACTTCCAACACAAATCTCTTAACTGTCTTCCTGTAATACCTTTGTTTACTTTCTCACCAGCAAAACGTATTAATGCATCATTGCGTCCATCACCTTCACCTAGCTTACCATTTTTCTTTACTAAGTTTTCAAACCTTTCCCATGTAGGTAAATAATCTTCTGGTGATTTGACTTGGATGTTTGATAAATCAAGTTTTTCCCACGAAAAATCAACGTCTACTAAGTCACCTTCACCAGCCCAGATAGGCATGTCATCCCAGTCTACAGTAAATGGTTCCCATTTTTTACCATGACTAGGTGGTGCTAACACGTAACCACCATCACCACGTAAGTCTAAATTTTTTACACCAAATAAATTTGTTGCATTCTTTTTTCTGTATCCATTTTTAGGATGTGTAAAATAATAATGCATACCTCTTTTAGTTTGCACTGCAAAAGGTGATGATAAATTATTTGATTTACAAAATCTCTTTGCGTCTTCGCTGTCTGCATCAACAACAATTAAACTAGATATACTGCCAGTGACAACTGCAATCTGTGCATCAGGAAATTGTGTAAACCAATAATTTAATTCTTCTTCAGTTGCATAACGTGACTGAAATTCTTTCCATTTTACTAGAGGTAATTTTTTTGTAGGGTGTATAGGTATCACTGACCAACCCTTATCTAAATATTCTTGTGCCTCTAATAGTATTTCATTTTTTTGTGGTAGTTTCAAAGTATCCATCGATGTTAGTTCCTTTAAATTTAAGTTTAATTAATTCTAAAATATCACTTGTTATTTTACCTCTAGCTATCCAACCATAAGGTGCCGTCCTATGTTTACCTATTGCTTCAGCTACCTTTGCAGCACCACCCAAGTCGTTAACTAATCTTTCTATGTTGAACCTCATGCTCTCCTCTGTGTGTGAAAAGTTATGTTTTAGTTATTAATTAGTTGACACTATGTTGTCAATAGCATACAGATAAAGTTGTGTAATTAGATCCCGAACATGCGATCAGGATCATAACTTTAAAGGAGAATATTATGGATAACGATCCGTTTAAAGTCTTCGTAGAAGACGATGGCAAAATAAAAGATGCCAATGTTTCATCTCCTCAACAGCAAAGTTTCGATACATTATGTTCACAATATGAAAATATCAATGCACAAATTGAGAAACTTACATTTAAAAAAGATACTGTAAGAGATGAAATAGCAAAGGTGCTACCTAGTACATCTGGTACGCACGTAAAAAAAACAAATAAGTTTGAGGTTACTTTGAAGAGAACAGAAAACTGGACGTGGGATAACGTCAAGTTGAAGTCTTTGTATAAGGGTAGTGTGCTGCCTCACTTTGTTCAAGAAAATTTAAGCATACACAAAAAGCATTTCAAAAACCTTACTACTCAAGAGCAGAATGATCTGAGGGATGCTTTAACAATTAAACATAGAAAGCCTTCTATAGAGGTAAGGAGTTTGAATGACGTTTAAACCAATGAGTACATCAGCAGTAGAAAATTCAGGTGTTCAAAAGACTTTGTTATATGGACATCATGGTTGGGGTAAAACTACCCAAGCAGTAAACATGAAAAATTATTATGGTAAAGGTTTTATCATAAGTGGAGAGAGTGGTTTGCGTTCTGTTATGAATGCAGACATAGATTACTTACCATTCACATCTTGGGATGGTGAGAATGATCCAAAGAAAAATATCTATTCCTTCAGAGGTATCTGTAAAATTATGGACTCAGATGAATTTAGGAACGCTGGATATAAGTGGATCATGTTGGATAGTTTAACAGAATTATCTGACAGACTTATACAACATTTAGAAGTTGAGTATCGTGATAGCAGAAACAAACTAGCTATGTGGGGCGATAATCAAAGACTTATGTTGGGTAGTGTTAAATGGATAAGAGACTTACCATACAATGTTGTTGTTACAGCTTTAGCAAAAGAAGAAACAAACGACAATGGAGAGACAGACTATTGGGCTATGATCAAAGGTCAATCTATTCAGAAACAACTACCTGCAATATTTGACAATGTATTGTGTGGTGTACGTGTAACTGATGGTGATCGTACAGATCCAAAAGTTGAAAGGTTTCTTGTCTGTGATGAGGTCAGAGGATGGAAAGGTAAAGTTCGTGACCCAAACAGAAAGATAGAAGCAGTGATGCGTACTGCAGATATCACTGAGATTTTTAAATTAATGACAAAACCAAATAAGAAGGAGGCTGCATAATGTCATTTTCATTTAGAGAGCTATCATTAGATGGCGTAGATGCACAGAAGGAATCTTCTGGTGGATCAATTTTAAAAGCAGGAGATTATAATTGTAAGATTACTTCTGCTGAAGTTAAGGATACCCGTACTGGTGGCAAGCAAGTTGTTATTGAGATGAAAGATGAAGAGACTGGTTCATCTATCAGAGACTTTATCAATGTGCATGTACCAGCAGGTGAGAGTTTGAGCATTGAGGAAAAAAATAATAAGACGAATGCTCAAAAATGGGGGAGAGAAAAACTCAAAGCTTTGTTAACGCATGGTGGTCATCCAACCCCTGACCGCCCGAATGACATATCTTCATTAGTTGGATTGAGGGTAGGTGTTCATGTTGAGAAAGATGAGTACACAGACTCAACTGGTATGAAACGTGAAGGTAGTAGGGTAAAAAGATTTGGAGCATATTACCCTGCAACTAACGGCATGATAGATGAATCCTCCTCATCTAAGAGTGCAGAGATTCCGTTTTAGTGTCTAAAAAAAATACTCCCTCTCTTACTCCTCAACAGGTAGCAGTGTTGAGGGGTAAGATATCAGAAAAACTTAGTAAGAATTTAACGATGGCACAAGAAGTGTTGAATGGAACTAGAGAGTGGAACCCTACACAAGCAAGGGTTTTCACTGCATTATTAAACAAAGTCATTCCAGATGTATCACTAAGCTTTGCACAGGTAGACGTACAGTCGAAAGATATGAATAATCTATCACGCAAGGAATTAGAAGAAATTGCATCAGGAATTTATGAGGTAGCAAAAGATGACGAAGAAGACAAACAGGGAGAGGGATCACCGATCACTGTTGATATCAGCGAAGAAGAAAGCAAGAGAGATTAATAATAATTCTTTTATGGCTAATCATGAGAGAGGTTACAAAACTAGACTTGTATCCAAGGAACAAGAAGAAATCATTTATGCTGGTAGAAGATACAAGGATTACAAATGAACATAAATGATTTTCTGTCTACTGAAACACAAACTGTTGAAGAGATAATAGACAAAGCATTTAATAATTTAGAAAGAGAAAAAACTAGACAATACATAGGAGCATCTGGAGTTGGTCATCCTTGCAATGCATATCTTTCTTTTTGTCTACGTGGTTTTCCAGAAGCAGAGATAACACCAAAAGTAAAAAGAATATTTAGAGATGGTAACAGAATAGAAGATGAGGTTGTAAAAGATTTAAAACTAGCAGGCTATGAAGTCAAAGAAGTAGATGAGACTACAGGCAAACAACATAGATACAGTATGTATGGTGATCATGTTGTAGGTAACAGTGATGGTATCATTGTTATAGATAGAGAAGAATACGTTCTTGAAATCAAAAGCATGAATGATGCAAGATGGAAGAAGTGTAAAAAAGTAGGAGTAAAAGTATCTGACTACAAATACTTTGCACAGATGCAATTACTAATGGGTTTAAGTGGCATACACAAAGCATGCCTCGTATCATACAATAAAAACTCAAGCGAATATTTATCAGAGATTGTAACCTTTGATGAGTTTGAGTATGCGGATTTACAACGAAGAATAAGTGAAGTGTTAGAGGGTAAAGGAAGGAAAATATCTTCTGATCCAGCTTACTTTAGTTGTAAAATGTGCTTTAAAAAAAGCACATGTTGGGAAGGAGTTAATCCTTCTCCAGCTTGTCACAACTGTCAACATGCAAAGCCTATAGATAAAGGAGACAAGTCTTGGCATTGCACGTTACATGACATTGATGCTGTAAAACTCTGTGACGAATATTCACTTTACCATCCTTATAGTGCAGCAGGGGGATCTTATGAGTAGTTCATGGGGTCCCTTTGGTGTTCCTCCCCAATCTTTTCTTAAGCAGTGTTCAATAGCAGATGTAAAAAGATTACGAGAGATATCAAAAAAGACAAGAGATGTACAAAAAGTAATCAATAATGAAGAGAGAGCAAGTAAACTTGAGGAACTAAAAACTCAATTTAATCTCTTAGTAAATCAATATGAAGGAGACAAATGACAATAGAAAAAATTAAGTCGTTACGATTGCAACGTAACACTATCGAAAGAGAAATAAATTTAAAAAATGTAGAACATAGGAGTATTGAAGAAAGACTTAGTATCTTAAATCAAAATGATGACATGTTTAATAAAGATACAATCGATCAAAAAAATAAAGCTATGGATAAGAAAAGACATTTAGAAAAAGAGATAGTTGATCTCAAGAAAAAGATATCTGACATAGAAACAGAGGTAGAAGATTTTGTTTTAAAATTACAATATGGAGCAGCAACATGACAACAACAACTAAATTTAAAATTAAAAAAGAAGACGTATTAGATAAAGCCAAGGATATAATACAAGGTGATCGCAACCTTAGATATGGTGATCCAAAAATAAATTTTAAAAGAATAATAAAAGGATGGGAACTAATCTTAGGTCATGAGATTACACCTGATCAATATGGAATGATGATGGTGTGGATGAAAATGTCAAGATTACAAGAAGATCCACGTCACATAGATTCTTGGATAGATATAGCTGGCTATGCTGCATGTACTGCGGAGGTGATGAATGTCGACTCATGATGGTTACACAAAAAAACAGTTAGATGAAATGGAAAAAAATAGATGGACTCAAGAAAAGATTGAGGATGCTGAATGGAAAATAATGGAAAACAAAGAAAAGATTGATTATCTTGATAAGGCTATAGCAGATAGAGAAAAGAAAAGCGTACTTAAAAAAATTAGAAAAGACTTACGTGAAGAAAAGAAGAAGATAGAGGATCAAATGTTTAAACCTCCAAAGCCTCCTGAACTTAATTCCAAGTAGTACCTTTCCATCCAGATTGCCATCCTGATGCACCCCAGTTATTTACTTTAGTATCTTTAGGTGTGCCTGCTAATACATCAGTACCACCTTCTCTGAATTTTCTGTTACCACCAAAGAGAGGTACACGAGATAATAGTTGTCTTGTAAGTGTACGTCTTGCAGAGTTACCTACTGGTTGATTGCTACCAGCAGACTCTAATCCCTCTTGACCAGCAGCCAATACATTGAAACCAAAGTTTGCAACTGTATCGAATGATGGTCCAAGAATGTAAGATAGTGTGCGAGACATACCAAATGCTCCGTTATCTGCTTGTGCAGAAGAGTTATATAACAACTCAGCTACCATACCTAATCCACCAAGTTGCATCAAACCTTCAATATACCAGCCTAAAAAACCATCTACTGTACCATGTAAGGTAGGATCAAAACCCATAGACAAAGCAATCTTTAACATGTCAGGATTTTTCTCTGCAAGTATGTTTAATTCTGTTTGTAAGCTTTTGATAAACTTAGGATCATCAACACCAAACTGTGATGAAATATCTTTACTAAACTTTCTATCTCTAAACTTACTAGACTTCTCATCATCACCACCTCTAAACTGTGCTAAATCTTTTACAGCTAATGATCCTACACCACCGATACCTGTACCGATAGTAGCCATATATAGTAGTGGAGCAACATTACCTTGTCTTGCTTCACTTAATACTTTTCTACTTAATCTACCCATCATGAGTGGGAATGATTTAAGTTGAAACATCAATGCACCGATTGGTGTTTGTGTCCATAGTGGTAAATCATTAGGGTTAGGTGCAAAGATTGTTTCGTTTGCAAACTTAACCATCGCTGCACGAAAACGATTTGCATCAGGAGATTCCATCATCTCACCCATTTCTGTTATAGCTTTAAATTTACCTTTAGCATCAGGTTTAGAATAATCTTCTAATCCATATTCTTTAAGTATACGTAACGCACGTCTGTATTTATTAGTTTGTGTTCCATTACTTCTGTAAACATCAGCTGCTATTCTGTTCATTGTACGTAAGGTTTCAAATCCTACTGCACCTGCCATCTTACGTTGCATGCCTGTCCATTGTGATAATCCGATTATATGGAAGAAGTTGTTTGCAGCTCGTCCACCTGAATAACCATACATACCAGCCATCTTATCATGGATAACATTCTCTAAGTTTAATCCTGTACGTTCTAACATCTCTCTGTAATGTTTATCTGTAGAGTATTTCTTCCAAGCTTTAACAAAGCTACCCATACTACCACCTCTAATCAAAGGTAAGAATGTATCTGGTAAAGATGTTAAGGTTGTAAAACCTAACATCGTCACCGCATTTATATTACGTAATACTTTAGATGCTGTAGTTAAACTTTCGTTAAATGCACCACCTTCCATTGGCTTACGTTGTAATACTCTAAAGTAATTCATTAAGAATTTTTGTTCTTTAAGTGATATGCTATTACCATCTGCACCAAAGTCTCTTAATCCATTGATGATTGCTTCTGTACGTACGTGCCAATTCTCACCAGCTAAAGGTTTTAATCTTAGTAACATAGCTTTAGCTTTCATGTAATCACCAGCTTCTGCCATCTCTACAATTTGATTTGCAAACTTTCTAGCTTGTGCAGGTTTTTCTTTAAATGGTGCAAACAACTTAGGTATAGTTGTTGTTTGTGTATCCATACCACCATCTCCTGTAGGATAACGTAAAGATATTCTTACTTGTTTATCTGACATCAACATGTCAGCTATACCAGCTACACCTTCTGTACCTACACGCATGTAGTCATCAAAGCCGAAGTTGTTATAACCAAACTGTTGAGAGAATAATCCACGTCTTGTTGATCCATCTACATATTTAGATAAGATACTATCTAAATCATTTATTAAGAATGGTTCTAGTTTCTCTAACTCTTCACCATTTAGTTTTAACATACGTTGAAAATCTATGTTGTCAGAGTGTGGTGATTTCTTTTCTGCAAACTGTGGTAAATATGTGCCATCTTCATCAATAATTCTATTAGCTATATCTCTTGCTTTCTCTATAGCTATTGGTCTTGTTAATGATCTTTTATCTTCTCTAGCTTCACGTAATAAGTAAGAAGCAACATTATCAACAAACTCATCTGTGTTACGTCTAATACCTTCTGCATCATAAACACGAGGTACATAGTTTTTAATCTTACCCATTTCTACACCACTATCGACAAGGAACTCATATTCTTCTTGGAATAGTTTACGTATAGACTGTGCTACGTGCATCTCTTGTGGAGATAAAGCTTTTACTTGTGGTAAAGATGTATCTAATTCATATCGTAATGCACGTAATATTTTTTTATGTGATTCAGGTTGTGGATTCTGACCTATAATTTTAAAGTTGTTTGCATATCTTCTAGCCCAACCATAAGCATCAGGTAATTTATTTAACAACTGTCTAATAGGTATATATTTATCTGCAGCTAAAGAGTTGTGTCTTTCATAAATACCTACGTTATCAAGAGGTGATACCCAATCTGCTAACCAATTAGCATTAGAGAAGTCTCTTGCACGTCTTGAGTTGTTTCTAATTTGTACACCAAAAGAAAACTTCTTTGCTGTCTTTAGTGATTTCTCATCAACAACATTATTGTTAATCTTTTTGAATAATCCTGCAACAGAAGGGGAGATACCCATGTCTTCTAGTTGTGGAACTATTGCATCAGCTTTACGTGTTGCAAATACAGCAGCAGGATCACTACCATGTGCAAGTATTGCACCATTAATACTACCTTTACCAACTTGTGTATACCCATGTCTTCTAGTTGTGGTACTATTGCATCAGCTTTACGTGTAGCAAATACTGCTGCTGGATCACTACCATGTGCAAGTATTGCACCATTGATACTACCTTTACCAACTTGTGTATCGTATAATCTATCACTAGCTATATCAAACTCAGGAGAGTTAACGTGTTTAACGTGACCATCTTTTAGTAATGCTATTGCAACACCTCCTGATCCTTTACCAGTATTCTTATGCTGACCACCTGTGTAGTGTCTTATAGAATCATAACCCAATTCTACTAATATAGAATTTAATCTAGCTTTACCTTGTGCGTAAGATGTAAACTCATCATAACTTGAGTCTATATTATCATCTAATAACATAGCTATTCTGTGATATATTTCATCACCATCTATTTCTTCTGTTGGATCATCAAATGTTCTAATTATTTCAGGATCTGTTGTGAGATTTTTTTCTATAGCTTTATCTAAAATCATTCCTATTTCTGGATCTGAGTCTAGTCTATATGTTGTATTTACATTAAATGGATTATCTGCACGTATAAACATAGGAGTAACACTTGGCTCAACAACAATGCCATGTTTTGTTTTAAGCTCATCACCTTGATTATTTGCAAACTGTATTAATCCTTTCATGTATTCTTTTCTTTGAGCTATTTGATTATCTATATCTATTATAACACCAAGGTTAGGATCATTATCTGTTCTACCAGCAACACCAGTTACACCTGTTGTATTTTTACCAGTTTGTCTTGACTCTAGTTTTCTAATCATTGCATCTTCTTCATCTATACTTTGTCTTGTCATGAAGTATCCATCAATTAATTCTTTAGCTTCTTCTGTCTTTGCTTGTTTCTTAAATATATCAAATGATTTTGCTGTTAATGATGATGGTGATGCATAGTAACCTGCAACCTGTGGGTTGCCTGTTACATAGAATGCTGGTCCATAAACACCAACACCTGACTGTTGTATTGTTATAGAAGGATTAGTTTTTTTACTAAATGCATTACCATCTAAGCTGCCATGATAGAATACAACTGGATTCTCACGAGTAAACTCATTGATATTAGCCATTCTAACAGGATTATTATTTGCTTTTTCTATAGCTTCTGCTGCTAATCTTTTTGCAGCAAAAGAAGGTATAGATGTATTTAATCCGTATACTTCTGATACAGGTAAATGTTTGTATTGGCTTTGGAATACATCGCCATATACAGCTAGAGAAGGGAATACTTCTTTTGCTTTTTTATTTCTTGTTAAATCATTTATAAAATAAGCTG
>CAACVD010001399.1_pt1 | contig 11592 bp, 11 predicted proteins | sample 2381771 | NCBI WGS metagenome assembly CAACVD01 (sample SAMEA5211965, study PRJEB30684) | marine metagenome | biome: Marine; feature: Epipelagic; material: Water | collected 2015-10-15 | depth 15 m | reverse complement strand
ATAGTTTTCTATCGGTGCCCAAAGCCAAGTATCTTGTGCCATCTAAGCCTATCCAAGAATGTGTATCTCTAACAGCACCAACCACCGTTACGTTTGGATTAGGCAAATTTTGCCAACCTCCCCATCTTTCTGGTTTTCCGTAGTGAAATCTAACAAAATCAGAATCAACATATTTACGCTCATCACCAGCAGAATAGGCGGTGTCTTGCTTGTCGACGCCTGGACGAAACTTTAAGTCAACTAATTGCATAATTAATTATTTTAAACATATTTAGTAAAAATTAAAGGGTAAACCTTACTTTAAGATTATATTTAGACTTATTCGCCAATAATCTAAATTATTACCTTTTACAAAGCATCCGTTGTGAAGGGTGTTAGACTTAAAAACAATAAATCTGCCTGGCATATATTCAATTTCTTCACCCTCAAGGTTTATATTTCCACCGTATTCTGCTTTCCAGACAGGAGTTAAAAAACCTAAAATAGTCCATGCTCGGCTATCTTCCATGTCAGCGTGAAAAAGGGTCTCGCTCTTGTGGTTTTTTGCACCTAGATGAATTCTTAAAATATTTTCAGGTAAGTCAAAATTATACTGTTTTTTAAATTCGTTCTTAATTATGGTTGTTAAAAATTGAAAATATCCTGATAGATAAGTATTGTACGATTGTCCCTTATCTTCAACAACCATACCAGGAAAACAATTAATAGACGATTCTAAATCATTTGTATCATCTGTTAATCTGTTTAAAGTCCATGAAGGAGTGCTTATTAAATTATTGTAAATTTTAAACGTCTCTGTTTTATCTATTATATTATCAAGTATATAATATTTTTTCATTTTACCTTTAAATGCATTTTACCCAATATTGAATACTAAATCTTTGCTGAGGAAAAGGCACATCTTTACCTGTTTTTGAATGCAAAGGAGTTACACAATGTTCTATAAACGAGGGCATAACAATCATTAAATTGTTTTGGTTTGGCACTTCTATTATTCTACCTTCATCCATAAAAAGCATATTACCACCACTTAACTCCTCTCCCTCAGTTAAAACTAAATTAAATGTAAAATGCTCAGTATCATGATGCCAATTGTAATATCCACCATTATTATAAGATATTACATGAATTTTGTGCTCTAATGATCTTTTTAAAAATTGAAACGAATTTAACCTGCCATAGTTATTTATGAAAGAAATTAAACCATGGTGATAGAACCATTTTTCTAGTTTTATTATTGCTTCATTGTTTGGAGGCACAGGTTGATTTTTATCAATCCAATAATCTAAACCTCCACATTTTTCACTAAATAAATTTTTTGTGTTGTCTGACCACATAGGTAGATCAAAATTTCCTCTATTGTTCAATAAATCTATTTTAATTAGATCTAACATCGAATCTGGTAGATAATTTTTACAAATTATTATGTTTTCTGAAATGTATTCGTAATTCACTTTGCTCCTTTAAATTGAGTTCCAACATTGCCTTTAAATGCATAATTTCCATAATGAGTCATGCCACTTATAATATCTGCGTATATCTTACCACCCATGTTTTGCCATAATCTACAAAAAGCATAATCCTCTGATAAGTATCTTTTAGTTTTTGGTTCAATCATTGTATCAAAAAAAGTATAATTCCAATCGGAAGTTTTATGATAATTAAATTCTTTGTCATGAGATTGATTGATGTGTTGATCTGGAATAAATTTTAATTCAGGATACGTATTAGCCATTCTTTCAAACACATTTCTTTTAATTAACATAAAACCTGTTGCACCATCCATAACTTCAATAAATCCTTTTTGTACTTCTATTCTATCAGGATTTTTTACGTTTAAATTGTATTGTAACGAAGCAGCAAGTAACTCGTCTTCAGATATATCAGCTTTATCTTTCAATCTCTTTTTTACTTTCATCCAATCAATAGTTTTTCTAGGATAAACTCCTGTAACCACGTCTTGATTAAAATCTATCATTCTAATAACTGACTCTGGATTAAAAGCTATGTCAGCATCTATGAACATAAGGTGTGTGTAGTCACCATCCATAAACAGTTGGACCAATGTGTTTCTGGCTCTAGTAATTAATGACTCATTACCGATTGTGCCAAACTGCAATTCTATTTTTTTAGATGTAGCCAAAGCAACGAGCTGCATGCAGCTTTTAAAATAATCTGCTGTAATCATACCACCATAACATGGCGTGCCAATAAATAATTTAATCTGCGTATTTTCCTCCATAAAAACCTACTGATGCAATAATCCTAGGAGTGGATGATATTGACTTATGTCTAATTCCTTTTGGTATGTGTAATAAATCACCATGTTCTAATACATAATCCTCTTTTGTATCTGTTATTCGGTAAATAGTTCTACCGTGCATGCCAATCAAAAAAACATCTTCAGTGTCTACATGTGATATGCCTGTGTTTGTTACAAAAGAAAAAAATAAATCAACCCCGTCTCTTGTTTCAGGTGTGTAATTAAAAATTTTACTAAAAAAATCTAAGAAGATAAAAAAATCATCTTTACTTTTATGCACGTCTCTAACTTGCCACGTGTGATTGAAATCTACAAAATTGCCTTTGTTGACTACATTTAAAGAATAATCATCAATTAAAGTTGATAGAGCGTCAAAATTATAATTTTGTAAGTTTTCAGTAAATTTTTTTACATAAGTAATTTTTTTACTTTTAATTTTATCAATATCTTTATTATTTAGTAGCATAGTCCACTTTTAAATATTCTATTTTTCTAACCCAACCTCTTGGTATGGCAATCGCACCGCCGCCATGATTATCGTCTTTATCTATACACCAAGATCGCATGATGACCATTTTATCATCATTATTTACGACCATGTAACCAACTTCTTGACACACGGCTAACGGAGCATCAATAATATCTTTGATAGGCAGCCACCCTGTTTCTGTGTCTCTAGCATCAAGCCAAGTAATTCGAACCATCGGTATTTTATTAATATTCATTTCTATTTTCAATATAAATTACCTTAAAATTCATAGCCATCGTCACTCTTGTTTTTTCTTTTAAATTTGGTGATACTGAATGCATAGTTCTTCCGTCAAAAAATATAACGGTGCCATTTTTACCTTTAACTTCTACAACATTGTTGAAATAAGTTTTTACATCACTTTTTTTATGTAACACTAAATTTTTATCCGCATGAAAATAAAAACTAGCATCAGTGTCCTCTACATCAACAAACAGCACGGCAGATAAATTAGAACCATGATGATGAGGCACAGCGTTTTGGCCTTTTCCGTACCAATTTATCCAACAATTCTCTAATTGTATATTAGGGATGTCATAGTCTTCTTCGTAAATAAATTGTTTAATATAGACAGAAATGTCGTTACAAATATTTTTCAAAGGTTCGTATTTTTGATGAGAATTCCAAGCAGTTCTTCTAGCCTTTATGTTATCTTCAAGATCAATGCTTGTGTCAATTTTGTGTATAGATTTATTTTCTTCTACCAAAACTATTTGTTCAATTTTTTTTTTATAGTTTTCAAAATTAGGTAAATAAAAACTAAAAACCTCTTGTGTAAATATTGGAGTTTTTACTATCTCTATCATTCAGCAGTAAAAGTTGCATCTTTCGGAACTAAACGTAAATTAAAAGACACTGATCTTCTTTCTTCTTCTGGTGTTCTAAATGGATAAACCATGTGTGTCAGCCAAGATGGAAATAAAAATATATCACCGACCTCTGGTGGATGTTGTAATTTGTGTCCACTAAATGTTTTTGGATCGCCACACATAAAAAGTATATCACCTACACTTGGATAGTGGTCCTCGGCTGCTCTTTCTTTATCAATGCTTTTTGGCATCTTCGTATAAAACACACCGGATAAATCACCATCATGCATATGCGCTGGATTAAAGTCTCCCGCCCATTGGCTCACGGCCCACATTGATTCAATAACCATCTTATCTATTTTTTCTGGTGCTAATGTTTCACTAGCCGGTGGTATGCTTAGGTATTGTTTTACCATCTCACCTATTAAAAAAACTAATTGCTGTCCTTCTTTATCGATCCACTCTGGCGGTATTCTAATTTCTTGTTTAACATTACCAGCTAAGTTTGGTGACCAGTCCCAATCTTTAATTAATTTAGGGTCGCCTAGTATTTCATCACACTTTTTATTAACTAAATTTAAAATAAAATCAGGTACTTTACCTTTGATAACAGTAGGACCAAATGGTCTAATTGCATCAAATTTGAGTTTTATTTCTTTCTGCATTCGGATCTCCTCCATTTATCTATTGTCATATAGCAATTATTTGCCTATAAATATAGGATTAATTGGCTTTAAATTTACAAGTGTCGCCTTCTTGCATTTAACAATCACATATATTGCAATATTAGGAGATTATGCTTAAAAAATTACGTAAAGCGGTGGCGAAAGCCTTACCGGGAGACACTGAAAAATATCTTGGAACTGTATTAGCATTAGCTACAGGTAATCCTTTATTTGCAGGCATTGGTGCATTAGCAGATCCAGAAGCAGGTTTTGGAGAAATAGCTACAGCAGCATTTCTTGCGAGTCAGAGTCCTGGCATAAAAGGTTTGACAGGAGGCACTGGTACAGCAGCCGATCCAAAAAATTTAACTTTTTTTGATAAAGCATTAGGTAGAGGTAAAACAGGTGCAAGTGGCATAACTGAATTTCTATTAGGTGCAAAGGGAAGCCCTGCAAGAAAGACCACTCAAGGTATGCCAATACCCGGAAGAGAAGCAACGTCAGGTATCTTTGGTACTGGAGGAAAGTTTATAGATAAGGATGCTTCACTTGGAGAAATAGTTAGTAAGTTAGGTGCAGCAGCAGGAGTAGTTGGCGCATCAGCAGCGCCTTTTGGTGTATTTGATACACCTGAAATAGAAACAGCTGATTCAAGATTTCCTGGCACTGATTATGAAGGTAAGTCTTTTAATTTAACACCTGGACAACTACTTGATTTACAATTAGGCGGTGGAATTCAAGGTAACTTTTTTGACTTTGGAGGTAATTTAAGAACAGCAGCTGAGGGTGGTATGGCTGAAGAAACTAATGGTTTAAAAAAATTAGAAGGTATAATGCAATTAGCTGATGGTGGTACGTCTGAGTTTCCTAGAAAAACAGGTGAAATAAGTGGACCAGGTACAGGTACATCTGATAGTATACCGGCAATGTTAAGTGATGGTGAATTTGTTATGACTGCAAAAGCTGTAAAAGGAGCTGGTGGTGGTAGCAGAATGGAAGGCGCACGTAAAATGTACGAAATGATGGATCAATTAGAGAGGAGCGCATAATGGTTACACAAACGCAAATACAAACACAATTACCTCCTCCATATATTCAGGATAGACAAAAAGATTTACTTGTAACTTTATTTGGAACCCAAGGAATTGATGAACTTTTACCAGATGGATCACCTAATCCAGAATTTGTAAGAGGCTTAATCAATCAGCCAAGAGATTTACCAAAGCAAACTGTTGCAGGGTTCACGCAACCACAGGTTACTGCACAACAAGCAGTAGCACAACAAGGTATTGGAGCGTTTCAACCTTTTATTGATGCTGCAAGTCAAACCGCAGATGCTGCCGCTAGGACAGGTCAGGTAGCAGGTCAAACGATTGCTGGAGGAACACAAGGATTTGTACCGACAACACAAACCTTAGAAGCTTTTAGAGATCCTTATCAACAATTTGTAACACAGGAAGCACTAAAAGAAATAGATAGACAAGGTGCTATAGCAGGCACTAATCTTGCGTCAGCTGCACAAAAAGCTGGAGCTTTTGGTGGTTCAAGATTTGGAGTGCAAGAAGCAGAGTTAGCTAGAAATATTGGAGACATAAAAACAAGAAGAGTTTTCGAGGATGCATCAAGAAATTATCAACAAGCCTTGGCTTCAGCTCAAGCAGCACAAGAAGCTCAGCAAAGAAGACAGATTGCAGCTGGGCAACAATTAACTGGATTGACAGGACAATTGGGTAATATAGCTAGAACACAAGGTGGTATTGGGCAATTAGGACAACAATTATTTGGTCAAGACATTAGTAATTTACTAGGAGTTGGTGCACAACAACAACAATTACTACAAGCAGGTTTTGAGGCACAAAGACAAAATCTTGCAGCTCAACAACAAGAACCATTTCAAAGAATTTCTTTTGGTACAGAAGTTCTTGCAGGATTACCTTTCGGTGGTCAAACAATTTCACAGATACCTGTCACGCCAGCAAATCCCTTCCTACAATTTGCTGGTGGTATAGGTTCACTTGGTACGGGAATAGGTACACTGTTAGAGGGTATCGGTTCTTTTAGATCATAATGGCAATCTACAATAGAAAAATGTTTTCCAACGCTCCTGAGCGTATGAAACTTAATTCTAGAGGTTCAGGTATAACATCAGGGTTAGTTCCAATAAGAAGAATGGAAAATGGTGGATTTTTAGACAGCAATGAAGATTATCAAAAACTATTAGGAATTGCTAGACAAGTAGTACCAGAACAGAGTGGGTTTTTTTCGCAAAACGCACCAGCTCTTTTAGATTTCTTTGCTCGTTTATCGGCAGCAGGAGCTGGAGGTAAACCAGCAGTTGATGGTCAAAACCCAAATATATTTTTAGATACTTTAGGAGGTATTGCTCAAGCAGCTCCGGCTTTAGGAGCAATAAGACCTTATCAAGATACCGCTGCTAATTTAGCTGCATCAAAATTATTTGAACTAGAAGCAGAAAAGATGGCCACTAGTTCTGATGGGTTTATTTTTCAAGATGTAGTTGAACGAGAAAAAAAAGATAATAGAGCAACTATATTAGATGAGTTTGGTACATCTATTCCTAATCCTAATTTTGGACAAGTCATCGGCGTCGAACAAGTAGCAATTGGCACAAGAGACGGTAACCCAGATTCTTTTGTTATTGGAGATAAGTTTATTGAAGGAAATGTAATTACTTTAAACAATAAGGCATATTTATATAATAGGTTTGCAAATCCAGATGAAAAAATGACATTACTGACTGACGCAAATGATAACGAAGGATTTAAAATTGATGAAATTATAAAAGTAACAGGTGATGATGGAATTGATAGATATCAAGCTATTGGAACACTTGATGGAAAATTTACTAGAAGAGAAATAGAAGGAGTAGTTCCAGATGAAAACGATCAGATAATTTTAAATAATCAATTATACACAAGAACAAGTCCAAATGAACCTTACGTCTTATCGGTAGATGCAAGAGACAAAGAAAAGCCACAATTCATTTCATTAGAAAAATCAACTGTTAACGGTAAAGATGTATTTACTGGTTTTTCTTTTGATACGGATGGTAATATTCAAACTCAAGTTTTAGATGTTGAGCCTGCACAAGATGGTAAAATAACTTTAAATGGTCAAGTTTTTGAAGAACAAGAAGATGGATCATGGAAACAGATAATAGATGCAAGAACACCTGAAACTTTTGTTATAGGTAATACAATTGTAGAAAATGTTAATGGTACATACAAAGTACAATTTACTGGTGAAGATGAACCTTCAGAGTTTTATGAAAAAGTTAGCTTCATAAAAGAAAATTTACAGGGTCAGACAAACCCAGAAACTAACGCACCTTATACAAATGAAGAGATACAAAAAATTCAAGTAGATTTTGTACTTAACAAACGTAACACTGGTTTAACTTTAGAAGAAGAAAGAGCACTTCTTAGAAATACAACAGACGAAGCTCTTCTTTCTAAAATTGCTGAAAGCACAATTGAAACGATACAGAAGGATGTTGCTAATGCATCACAAATTAAACCAAGAATAGAAGCTGCGCTAGCCACTATTGATGATGCTGTAACAAATAGAACATTTAATACTAGCAGAAACATTGTTGCAAATTTACAAAATGATTTTCCAAACTTTTTTGCTTCTTTACCTGAATCTGTTCGAACAGGTTTAGATCAGTTTGCTGACGGTAAGGCTGTATCAACAGACGTATTGCTAGCTTTAAGTAATACATTTACTTTAGATACAGCGGCTGGTGGTGCAATACCGGGTAACTTTAACATGGCAGAATTTGCGTCAGTAAGAGAGAGTAATACGTTACCAAACTTTAGTGCAGAATCACAAAAATTTATACTTGGTTTAAATTTAAAAGATGCAGAAATAAAAACACAAGCAAGTGATTATTTAAATGAGTTTTTGCAAACTGGTAATATTGCAGCGTCTGGCAAAGAAAGTTTAAGACCAGCAGAAGCTGCAGCATTTATTCTTGATTACAAAAATCAAGAATATAGAAATTTTGAAAACTCAGAAGAATTTAAAAATGGTATTGCAACTTTAAATAATCTTGGTGAAGTTAAAACAAAAGAATACTTTAGTAAAACGGATCAAGTAACAATAGATAATGAAACATATGATGTTAAAGATCTCGCTGCAGATAATAAAATATTCTTCTTAACTTACACAGACTCTGATGGAGTGTTCACTGGTTTAGGTGGTAAGGTATATGATGGTGCAAAAGGTTCTGACAATCAAGCGGGTACACCTAATCAACCTGTTTACGTATTTGATATGGGTGGTGGTGAGGTAAGATACTTTACAGCGGATCAATTCTAATGGTTACACGATCAGAACAATTAGAATCAGATCAACTATTTAATTTACCTTCTTTAGAAGATAATATTACTTTTACCGACGAAGACTACAAAGGTATTTATGAAGATGTCTTCAAAGATTTTGAACCTACTTTAGGTGACATACTTCCTTTTGGATCGTCTTTTATACCGGGCACAGCTGAATTTGATGTTAAACAACAAGCTAACGAAATAAGAGAACAAAAATTAAATAATAAATTAGATTACATGGGTGATATTTTAGGAATAGATATTATTAATGAAGGTTTTAAATTTAATGATATTCTTTTAAAAAGAAATATAACTAGAAGTAAAAGTTTTAATATAAGACAAAAAAAGTTTTTAGAAAAATACCCTGAAGGTGAGTATAAACTTTTACAAATTCCAATAAATTCCAAAAAAACAGAGTATCAGGAAGTTTTTAGATATCCAGGAGAAACAGAATTTAGATTAAGCAATCCATACGGAAGAGATTTAGGTGAAGTAGGTTTAGTAGCAGGTTATTTAGATCCAGAAGTCTTAGCTACAGAAGCGTTTGCTGCATTTGCCACAAGAGGTAAATCATTGTTAACACGAGCTTTAGCAGTGGGAGCAGGTAGTAGAACTGGTCTTGAATTAAAAGATTTGAATGAAGCTATTATGGGATACGGTGAAGAAGAATATGCAGAAAATCGTGATGTTAAATTTGATTTTTTTAATGATGTCGTTTTTGATGGCAGTCAATTTTTTGAATCAGCATTGGCTGGTGGCATGTTTGGTTTGTTTGAATTAGGTGGTAAATTAATTACAGGAAAAGTAAGACCTGGTTTAATAAAAGACGCTGATGCTCTAGCAACAGCTGCTGACAAATTAGGTGTCGAACCATTAACTATTGCACAACTTGCGGGTAATCCTTTTTTAAGAAAATCATTCTTTCAAGCAAAAGAATTTACACAAAAACCTGAGCAGGTTCAAAGAAAACAAATGGCTAGTTTAATTAATAGTCTTTCAACTTTTGGTGGTAATAGACAGCTAAGTTTGGATGAAATTTTACAACTTAATCATTCAGTAAAAAGTGAAATGGAAAATATATTTGATATATTTCCACAAGGTGCAAGAGCAAAAGAAGCCAAAGAATTTTTACCGACATTATTAAAATTGTATAATAAAAATTCTAATAAAGCGACACAGCAACTAGTAAACAAAGTAAAAACTAAAATTGATGCAGCCAATCCAGCATCTATAAATTTTGCTTCTCTTAAAGGTGATGTTTCAAAATTTTTAAATGCCTTTACAAAAAAAGCATACATACAAGGTGAAGATATTCCTATAAAATTAGATGGTGGTAATACAGTATTTCTAAGAGGTAAAAACGTACCTGTCGAAGAATTTATAAATCCACAAGCTTTGCAACTTTTAAATCAAGTAAATAAATTTAGAGTGGTCGTAAATTCACAAGGTAAAGGTAAATACGGATTTAAAAACTCTATACAAGGTCTTGTTAATTTAAGAAAAAATGCGACAGCACTTCTTGATAGCACTGATCCTAACGATCAACTAATTGGTGATATGGTTTTGGGACATGTAAAATCTATAATGCGTGGAGAGAACGATTTGTTTATGGGTTCTGCCGACGCTAAAGCAATATTAAGAATGCTAGATACTCAACTTACTAACACTGATATAGTTTTACGTAATAATAAAGTTAGACAAATTATGGCAGGTAAAGGTGATGTCAATGATTTTGTAAAAGCTGCATTTGATCCTGAAGGTGGAGTTAATTCTCAAACAATTAGACAGATGATAAGTAGCTCAGGTGATGTAAGTAAAGAACTTTCTGATCAATTATTTAACAATGTTCAAAGATTATTTATTAATGATATTTTAAAAAACCCAACACAAATTTCACAAAACATAAAGAAGTGGCAAAAATTTGATGAACAATCTTTACAAGCTTATTTAGGAAGTAATTACCGACAAAAAGTTGCAGATCTTTTAAATGTTGAAAGAACATATAAAGCTTTAGATAATTCTACATTTAAAGACATAATAGAAAAAGGGTTACAGGACGCAGACTTAGTTCAAGATGTCATAAGAAAATCAAAAGCAGGCCAAGGGTCAGCAGCGATAGACAATCTTATTGCACAGGCAGGAGAAGCTGATGTACCCTTTAAAGAATCTGTTAGATCAGGTTTAATACAAAATATATTAGCCAAAACATCTACAAGTGCAAAAGATGGTCCAACAGGAACTGTTTTAAATGCAAATAAACTTGTAGCTGAGTTAGAAAATTTAAAATCAAATAAAAATTTAATGAAGTTTTTTGACAGAGCAGAAGATATTGAAATGTTAGATAATTTTATTCTTTACGCAGGCAGACTAGGATCTGGAACTGACGTTGGGGGCGCAATGGCAGGTGGAGCTCAAAGAGCAGCTTTAGCAGAATCATTATTTAACCCTATGAATCTTGTTGATGTTGTTACGACATCAATAAGATATGATATTTTAGCTCGTCTTTTGGCTAAGGGAGTGAAACCAAGTGAGTTAGCAGAAATAGTTGACGTTTCAAATTCAGCTTCTTTTAATGCTCTTAATATTACATTAAATAATTTAGCGAAAAGCTATGGTATTGATATAGACACAGAATATGTTGGAAGCGAATTTATTTCTGAAGAAGAATTAAGAAATTTTGCACCTACTAGTTCTATGGGTTCAAGTGAATTAAATACAACAATTCCGTCTTCACAAGAAGTTAGAGAAACACCACTACAAGAAACATCGCAATTACCAGTAAATTTACAAGCACCAGTAGATACAAGCACATTAGCTAATGTTAATGTAGCAAGTGCTAACAGAATAAATCCAAATACTGTTGTGGCAGGTCAACAAGTATTTGGTGCAGATGATCCTGTATTTAGTGGAATAGTCAACACTAATGTTGGTAGACAGGTGGTAGCGTAATGAGTGCTAGAGAAGCATATATAGCGGG
>CAACVD010001398.1_pt1 | contig 11594 bp, 27 predicted proteins | sample 2381771 | NCBI WGS metagenome assembly CAACVD01 (sample SAMEA5211965, study PRJEB30684) | marine metagenome | biome: Marine; feature: Epipelagic; material: Water | collected 2015-10-15 | depth 15 m | reverse complement strand
AGGAAAATATTCTCACAGATTAAGATCGAAAGTGAGCGTGCCTCAATGGATCTGGGTAAAAGCCAAACTCTAGCTTCCAATCGTAATCTCTTTCCTCGTCATCTAACATTTTATACCGTATTTTTCTTGTTGTTCAATTAATTCTTTCATAAGGATTTTGCCTCGCATCTTCCAGCTCCACTTAATCCACTTATCTACCTTTCTTTCGGCGTATCTTTTTCTTGCTATCCTTTTTGCTTCTGCAGGATCAACTCTACCGTGGTGTCGCATTCTTTTTGATTTTGTGGTTTATATAGTGTAACTCCTGGAAACTGCCTGACAACTAGCTGCTTGAATAACTTCCACCTCATAGGAAACGAATCATTAGCTCTGCCTTTAGTTTCTATTATAAAGTCCTCTCCTATAAAATCAGGAGTATACTTAATAGGTAATATTCTTTTACAACCTCTGTTAGTAAAGTCTCCTTTACCGTTAGACTGTCGTTCAAATACTTGATTATCAAAGTGAAACCCGTTGACCAAAACAAATGTCTCACCTTCATACTTAGCTTTAACTTTAGCTTTTTTCAAAGCTATATACATATACTTCTCAAGGCCAGATGCAAAGGTTATACCGTCGTACTTAACTTTCCTAGATACAACAGGACCTTTTTTACGAGGCTTCTTTCTGAAGTTTTTTTTATTAATAGCCCTCACGTTGTTGTACGAATTTTAATGCAGCTTCTTCTATCTCGTCTGATAAACAAAGCTTTGCAGCTTCAAGATATAATAAAGAATCCATTAGTTCTTCTTGAACGTCAACTAAAAATCTTCTTAGATCTTTCTTTTCGCCAACGATCTCTTGCATCATTGTTGCGCCATACTTATCTTGGCCAACTAAACTACGTTCATCCATTTTCTTTAATACGGATAATACAACTTGGTCTTTAGTTCTTATTTTCATTTTGTCTCTTTTACAAAGGTTCCACGTTTCATGCTGCCGTTCCTGTGCTTGATAACATCATATGCTGATTGAATACAATGCTCAATGCGAACGCCTTCTAAATGTGCTAAGTTAGTCAAAACTACGACCATATCACCGATAGCGTCAACAATTTCTTCGTCATCATCTTTTAACATAGCTTCAGCAAGCTCGCCAGCTTCTTCCATAAGCTTTATGTATTGAACTTGTGATGTACCTCTTTTGTGTATACCACGTTCTTTACCCCACTTACGTATCAGATCAAATATGTTTTGCTCTTTGGTTTCTACATCATCATCTTTGAAGTCTTCAACAACATCGTGAAACTCACCTTGAAAAGCTTTGTTATATATGTAGCACTTTTCTTTAGTGAACATAGATACTTTAGCGTTGCTAACTAACCAAGGTATATTTTCTTTTGTTATTGTAAAATCACCGTGTGGTGTGTTCCAGGATAAACCAACGTTATCCATTAAATGCCCTTTTAATTTATCTACCGGGCAAGAGAAAGTAGTTGTCTGCTCTGTTGAGTTGATTTTCATAGTATTTAATTTAGATTTAAAATTTAATTCATTGTATTTACGTATGTCAACCTTGTACCCGTAAGACTTTTGAAGTTCTATTTCGCGTTCAGATATGTAGTTAACATCATCTGACTGCTCAAGAACCTCATATTCTCCCTTCTTATAACCTTGTATAAGAGTTACGCGGGTATTAAGATTACGTGTAACACCTATCTTTTTACCTGGAATATGGTATAAATAATACATATTTTTTAATTTATTTTATTATTATATAAGTGTAAGTTGTGTGCGTGGTGGTAATATGTTCCCATTTCATATCCTGACATCTTAGCAACTAATTCTTGTATATGTGAAAACTGATATTGATCATTACAAAAGCCGTACCAGAGATCATTAGAACGCATATAAACAGACATGTTTAGTCTGTTGTCAAGTACCGTAAACTGTATTGCATAAGTACACGGTGTATCTGTTGCATACTTTTTATTTTCTTTACCGTCGTATATACTCAAAGCAGCGTGTCTAGTATTAGGATTATTAGTTAATTTTTCTACTACGTAATGTAACTGATTATCTCTAAATATCTGGTATCCATAATTAGAATTTACATGACCATCTTCATCAGCCATTTTTTTCCATATTGGAGGTATCTTACCATATATCTCACCTAGCTTATTTATACTAGGATTACGAGATAAATACCAGTCCCACTCTGCCCTTGCATACTTTTGGCTCCACTCTCTTTCAACGTTAGTTATATGGTTATCCATAGGATTTTCCATAGTAAAGCCAACATTAAACAAAGCTTTAGTATCATCAAAGTTTATGCCTTCAAGTATTATTCTGTCAAGAAAATACTCATAAGCCTCATTTGCATTTATAAAATTACTTCTCATTGTTATATTTATTATAATAGTATAATTGATACTCGCTAACCTTTTTCCATATCTCTGTGGACGTATAAGGCTCAGGGCTTGTTCCAATAACTTTCCTTCTGCCAACAGGTCCTTTATGAATATCTATATACCACAAACTTTCGTTTGCTTTTGTTTGTCTTGGTTGAATTAGTAAATTGTTTTTAAAACACCAGTACCAAGCAGCTTCTTCTTTAGCAGACCTAGTGTATTCTTTCATTTTACTTTTTCTACCTTTTATTCCCACGGCATTGGGTCTTCATCTTCAACTGGAGACTCATGAGGAATAAAACATCCAGATTTAGGCTCCCATTTAAAATGAGCTTCAGCTTGGTTCTCACCAAGGTTTTGAAACTTAACCTTTAACACCTTGCATTTAACAGTTTTGTTTTCGTAATCTCTATGAACTAAAAGACCGTGGTAACTAGCATCATACCATTCGCCACCGCCTTTAATACTGTACATAGTAGGTTCTTCAATCTTACCATCTTTGTCTTTATACATCTTTGTTGGGTGTGCTACCACAAAAACCAACACGTCGTATTTCTTTGCAAACACTTCTATCTTAGTTAGATATTCCATTGTATAGCGATTAACATCTTCTGACTTGCAGTCGATATCTCTGATCTTATTAAAAGGATCAATCACTAAACACTTGATACCCTTGCGTTTAACTAGCTCAGCACCTTTTTTAAGGACTGACTCTAGTGTGTAGCGCTCCATATCAATATGAAAATAATTACTATTACAATGATCTGCTACTTGGTTCCACTTGTCTGTACCGATATCTTCTTTATTAGGCATACCTTGCCAAGTCTTACGCATTAGTTTATGCGCGTGTAAATATGTAGGTACATTTTCAGGAGACGCAAACGCTGTTTTCCAACCATAGTTAGCATTATAGCCAACTACCATTTGATCTACAAAATCTGATTTACCTGACGATGGTATACCTGTTACAGTTATAAACTGACCTGTATACGTAGAAAATATTCTATCAAAGTTTGATAAACCCACTTGATAACCTTTCTTAAAACCGTGCCTTACAAAATCAGTTATATCATCTTCGATGTCTCTAAATGTTGTAACATTTTCTAAAGGTACTGGCCTGCAGTTAGTTATACGATCAAGCAGTTTGTCTTTGCCATACTTCTGTAAATATTCGTTAGCATCTTTGCACTCGTCAAACGAGGCAAGGTAACATACTTCGGAACCTAAACGACGGATGAGTTCCGCCTGTAGTGCTTGCCCAGCTTCATCTGAGTCAACTGCTAGTATTATTTTTTCTTTGTCTTCAAAGTAATCAATACAAGCATCTAAGTATTCAAGGTTGTTTGTATTAAGTGTAGCGCCGTTAGGAACTGATATAGCGTTTGTTACACCAGCTTCATGTAAAGCTAATACATCCATTTCACCTTCGACAATTACACAAGTGTCAAAACCTATTATACTATTTATATTATAGAACACTTTCTCAGCGCCCTTAAATAATTTAAAGTTCTTCCTACCATCTCTGTATTTAATGTTGATAAGCTGATCGCCCATCATGTAGTTGAACTTTATTACATTCTCGGTTTTACCGGTCTGAGGCATAAACTCAGGACCTTCAGAAACATTTAACGCTTCTAAAGTATCCTGAGATATTCCTCTTGTTTTAAACCACTTTACAACTTTACTACCTGGCGACTTGTGAGTTTTTGTAGAAAAACTAGGGCGAACATAAACTTTCTCTGAAGCGCCCTTACGCTGATAGGTATGTAATTGAAAAGAAGTATTACAATTGTGACAAGTACCGAGACCACGTTCCCAATCATACGAAGCGCACTTAAGCTTTTGCTTCTTGGGTTGTCTATCAGCGGAGCACAAAGGACATGTGCCTTGAGCTTTTCCCACTTCTAAACCATGTTGATTAAAATTATCAATCAAAAATCCATTGATCTCTGTTGTCTGCATTTAATTTAATTTAAGTCTTCAATTAATATTGAGTAAAATATATCTAGTCGTTTATTAAAACGGTAGATCTTCTTCAACCACTTTAGGTTGAGGTGCAGCCTGAGGCTGATCAGTGCGAGGAGCAGCAGCAACGTTGTCGCCATTAGTCCAAACCACTTTTACATTACCGAGATAAGTCTTAGGAGTTTTTGATTCACGCTCTTCCTTAGTCTGCTCTACAACAACTGGGCCTTGATTACCATAGGTATCGACCTCGTCGTTTAATGTAATTGTAATAGGTAAATACTTACCTTTCTTACCAACATAAATCTTATCCTTTGGGATATCATTTAGGTTTATGTTTGCTTTAATTATACTTGCCATATTTAAAGGGTTTTGTTAATAAAATAATTATCTGGATTAAAATCCGGGTTGTTAAAAAATAAATCATGTGCAGCGACAGCCTCCTGCACTTTGTTCTCACCGCGTTGTAAGAACCTGTCTGAACAATCAAATATACCAATATTTTTTGTAGTTTTATCGATAACAATAAATATCATTTCGTAATTAAACAAAGTTTGGTAGATAAAAGATTGACTGTCGTAATTATAGCGATCAGCTGAATATTGGAACTTGTGCAAATCAGCAGTCGTCTTAAGGTCGATGATAAGTTTCTCATCATGATTTAAGATATCAGCTTTTCCTTTCCATAGTTTTCCAAATAAATCGCCAATTCCAGGTACTTCGTACTCTACATTACTACCACGAATTAATTCCTCACAAACTTTATTAGACATTACTTTGTCTATTAATAATTCTGTTTGGTCTACTTCATGTTGTAACAGGCAGAGTTCTCCGTCTGAAATTTCTTTATACACTTTGGTGTTTCTAGTTGATGACTGAACGATCTTAAACTTCTTAAGTTTTTCAGGCTCAAGTATAGCTGTGTGAAAGTAACCACCAATTAGAAATGCGGGTATAGGTTTCATATCCTCACCCAGTGATAAAGGGTTCGTTAAAAGCTTAGAGATATCAGAGTTACTTAGAAATTGTTTTCCAAATTTACCATAGTAATGCTCATCATCTCTGAGCTTGTCCAACTGTTGTTGTCGTGTCATTATAGAGTTTTTAAAGTAGCAGCAGGTATCTTATACTTAGACTTAATTGCTTCTAACTTACCACCTTCGGCTAAAAATTTCTTAGCTTTTTCCAAGGCTTCACCCTTTAATTCAGGTTTATTTCCAGCGTCATCATCTTGGGTATCATCTATTAATAATAGATTACCAAGTGAATACTTCTTAGCATATGATGATGCAGTACCAAAACGCTGTGGCATTGCCATACCTTTTTGGTTTATATCTACACCAACGATAGCCGTTGCGTGTATAGCATTTTCTCCATCAGATATAGTAGCCTTAGACTCTATGATAGGAAAATCACCTTCAGCAGCTAAAATAGTTTCGTGAATAGTTACGTAAAGTTTAAGCTCATCTAAAAATGGTTTGATAGCCTCAAGAATATCTTCAGCGCTACGATATTTGTAATCACCGAATTTATTATATCTGCTTTTTTTAGCTTTGAATTTGGTTTGTATTTTTGTTAACTTTTGGTTTATGTTCATGGTATTATAATTACAGGTTATTAATTGGTTTTAGGTATATAACTCATAGATAATCAAGGACTTGCGAGTGATCTACGTTATCAATAAGTGTCTGCACAGCTTGCTTTTTAAGCTCTGAAACACGTACATAATCGCTCACTCCTTTGATATTTAATTTATCAGCTATTTCTTTTGCGGCAAGCTTATCACAGTCAAGACCGTATGATAATCTTAGCACTTCATATTCTTCATCGTTCAAATGTTTCTTCATAAGTCCTTTGAGATATATATTCATCAAAGGTACATTATATGGTTCAGACTCATCTGGTATTTGATACATCATATTTTCATCATCATTTGTTACTTGAGCATCAATACTTAAAAATATACTATTGAAAAACATTGCAACCATTGTCTTATCTTTTGGGTTGCTACGTATTTCATTGAGCTTATGCTCAGGTATTCTTATATCTCCTCTAGCCATATCTATTCGGCGTCTGATATTACCCTTGATACGTTTGCTAAGGAAAGACTTTAATGTTTTTTCTATATCATCAGAGAGTATAAGCTTTTTCCAGTCTAGTTTGTCTACAGCTTTAACTAAACCTTCATTACCTATTTGTAATATGTCATTTATACTTAACACACCAGAAGCCTGTTGTGAAGTTGAAAACTTCCTTGCTAAATTTTCTACTAATGGCATAAACACTATTATTAATTCGTCTCTTGTATATTCATGATAAGCCTTTTTTTCAGGCATACAGTTTCTTAAATCTTCTTTGTACCTAACATAGTTTTGTACATTATACTTTTTCATTTACTAAAATTATTTTTACGTTGTTCCATTTGCCTCCAGTCATTTCTTTATTGACTAGGAAATCAATGCGTTTGGTATATCTCTTGTTCATCCTGTCTTCAACAGTCCATATACCATCAAGCTTACCAGCTCCTGAAACTCTAACTTTAGCTCCGAATACAAAGCCATGTTCTTCTAGGTCTCTACTAACTGCAACCCATCGGTGATCCTGTGGATTACTCTCGTTAATAGTTTTCATTGATGCTGTCGTTAAATAGTCAGCATTACACTGCGCTGGATCAGCGTGATATATTGTTGCTACAACTATTATAGTTTTTATCATCTCGAATATCATAACTCCTTGTTTAGTAATTCCTTTTCTTTCTTTAATTCGATACTCATATTCCTATGAATAGTTCTGGTTGAACACCTTAATAGACTAGACAATTTGTTAATTGTAATTGCCTGGCCCAGCTCATGCACATCTAACATGCATTGATAAATGTCGTCTTCGTGTATGCTCTTTGAGCGCCCAACCATCTGACCTACAATGTGTAGCTTCTGCTCTAAAGATAGACCACAAAATTCCTTAAATAAAATTTTCCTTAATTTATTTTTAGGTGGAGTATCTAAATCACACATACTAACATCGTAAATCATAGTCTTTAATAACTGTTCTGAGACCTTAAACGTAACAAAACCATTTGGTTTATGAGTTAAATGCCTGCACAACAATTCAAAGTCATCTTGAGTAAGGTCTGGGTTTAAGTACCACAGAACCAGCATGTGCCACTTCAAAGATTTATATGTAGTAATCTTAGCCCTGCTTCTGAACAGATCATAACACTCGTGAGTACCATTTTCATAAAAGCTACCCCACTCATATGTTTCTGTAGGTGTATCTGTTATAGGTTCTCTACGATATATAATCCTCTGCTGATTAAGATATTTCATATTTCTCTCGTGTGACATTAGGCCCTTACTCTTTACCTTCTAATAGGCTATTGTCACTGTCGGTGATATTCAGAGTACCAAATACAATATGATTATCAAGATAATCAATTGCAGTTTTATTATTTAGTATATCTATCATCTCCAGTTTATTAAATAGTTCTTTATCGTGACCCATACTTATACGCCTATGTAATGTCTTCTTCATCAAAGTTATCTTGATTGCGTTCGTTAATTGCTTCAGCAAGCTCTTCATAATCTGCTAGCTTAGTAAACTCACGGGCATACTCCATAGCTTTTGGTGTAGACATAGGATGTAACGGTGTATCTATCATAAGACCATCAAGTAGATACTCATCTACCATATGCTTTACTTCACTAGCAGTTACTGGATGATAAAACTCTACACCATCAAACAACTCGAGCATTATCTTCCAAGTTGCGTAGTTGGTCCAGCCATTATACTTATTATCATCAATTGTTTCTAGACTCATGACTACCATATTTGTGGTTGAACTTACCTTTTAATATATACTTATTGATGAACTTACCCTTAGATAAAGCTGTACGTAAGCCCTCAAACATAAATGCAGGTACATCTTCGTAGTCATAACAACTATTGTTTTTGAATACAATACGTAGCCTGTAATCAGTGTAGTAATACTCAGCAGACTTTATAGCTTCTGAGTTAACGTGTATAAGTTGGTAAGGTAATATGCTTTTTGATCTTTTTTCCATTGTTTATTTATTTAGTTATTTATATTATTATCCGAAACTCTTCGTATTATGATCGTATTAATTCCAAACCTAGCTCTTTAGCTACGTAATTAATATGTTTTTGAGTTGTTTGGCTCCATTTTTTCCATTGAATTAGCTCAAAAGGTTTTACAGTAGCTACGTGAGTTGTGTAACTAATTACTTTATCGTCAATAAGCATTAAGTTTTCTTTATACTTATCAAACTTTTTTATATTTAAATCACTCATATTCTATTGGGGTTTATATTAAAATTATCTTCAGAACCCACCATCCAAGTACACCGATCAGTGTTGTGCCCTTTGCCACACAAAAAAGCTTGGCATACTTGGGTTTCTGGGTTCCAGTTTTTATTATCTATACTATAACGATAAACTTCTCCGCTGCTGAAGTCAAGTACCCATAGGTATTTAGCTATAACAGAGCGTGATAAGTTATGTTGTTTGAGTAATCGCTCAACTATCTGGTACTGATTAACATACTCTTGGTCTAAGTAATTACCTTTTGAGTTAGTCTCATGTAGTTGATCATGTACTTTGTTGTGGTATACCGCTGTTGAGTGGTCACTAGCTATGTAATCGCCAATGCTTTTGTAACTCATGCGAGTATTGTTTCTAAGATAGCCACATAGCATACGCTTAGCTTTGATTACTTCCATACGCCTGCCTTTACGTTTCATCTGGTCAGGAGTTACACCATTTAGGTGTGCGATTTCTTTAAATACTAAATCTATATTCATATTGTTTGTTTATTTTATTATCCAAATCTCTTCGTATTTAGATCGTATTATTATGTAGTATTTCATACAAACGCTTTAGCTCTGCAGGGTCTACATTATTAAAGTCATGCTCATCAAGTTGCCAAGGAAGCTTTAAGTTCTTGATAATGATCTGCTTACAAGAGTTTTTTATTTCAGTAGCAGTTTTTTCTGCTATCAATTCTACTATTTCGGAGTTTGTCATGTGCTTATTGTTTTAAATTTAGTAACCAGCAAAGGAATCGAACCTTCGTACTCGTCAGCAGCTTTGCGGGTGTAAGGGGCCCAAGTCTTACTGTTGACCATTTTTTGTTATTGGTATGGATAATAAACCTTAACACTATGATCTGGACTTGTATACCGCAACCTTGCCTGGTTGTTTAGAAAGTTATACGCTTTTCATATAGTCGCTTATAACTTCCTTGAATACTCGTTTTAAATCTGTTTCTCTATAAGATATACTACTGTTACGCATCCAATATGATATATCTTCTAGGCTTTGAGCAGCTCTTTCTCTGTGCTCATTTATTTTCTTTTCCATCTTTCAACTTATTTATACTATTATTTAAACTTTCAATTAAGTGTTTAAGCCTATCATTACTATAGTTTAAACTGTTAATTGTTTCTTTTGCTTCTATCAGCTCTCGTTTAAGAGCAAAAATCCTAACGATTAGTTGCTCGCGAGTCACCATACCATCGATGCCTGTCATTTTAGTACAACTGTTAAGTTATTACCTTCAAACTTAAGGCCAATAACCTCGTATTCGTTGTCATCACTTTCAAGCTTAGTTAAAAACTTATTGAGATCAAAAGACCTGTAGTGTATAACTTCTCTAGTTGCTGCAACATGCTTAGCATCTTCAGGCTTACACGTCCACACTTGGCCTACGTGCTCGTCTTTCCAGAATACCTGGTCAGTAAACTTGTTACCACGCTTACGTGGCCACAGTGACTGTTCTTTTTCTAGTTGTTTTTCTTTAGTTAATGCCATAATTATTATTTTTTATATTCATATTTATTATCCAAATTGCTACGTATTTTGATTGTGACTATCGTTTAAATCTAATATCTCATGTTGAGATAAGTTTTTTCTAAAATACTTAAATAGTATTGATAGTAATTCTACTAGTCTTTCATCATCTGAGTGCTTAAGTGTTGTGTTATATAACCACTCGTTAGTTATAATTTTATTACCTACACACCAGTCGTAGATAACATTTGACCTTTCGTAGTGCTCGTCTGACTCCCAGTAGTCGTCTAATGGTAGTAGATCATCAAGTTCTTGATATATAAGTGATAAGACTTGTCTTTCACTCATCTTCCACCATTTGTTGAACTCAGAACCGTAGAAGTTTCGCATTTTATCATCCCTTTTCATATCTCTTGTATAAATCGTTAAGTAAATTAATTAAAGTCTTAGTCTTGTCCTCTGCCCAGTGGTCGTGGAAGAACTCTTTGCTTACTAAGTTTGTATCTATAACATAGTCTGCTATAGTTTTTTCAGCAACCTCATTAGCGTATGAACCTTTATAGTAACTGTACACTATCTGGTTGCGAAGCTCAACTAATATATAGTTAAGTATATCCTTGTCTCTGTCTTTGTTTTTCATATTATTTAATTTTAGTGGTGTGGCAGGAATCGAACCTGCATTGCAAACTGTTCACTGTGGGCTCACTTCTGAACGAAGTTACATCGCCTCCCCAGTCTGCATTTACCATACACACCGTTTAACATACTCGTACGTTTTAATATCGAGTTACAGCATCACACTCATGCCTATGTTAAGGACTTAATACTATTTCACATATTTCATTATATGTCATATCTTCTATATCATCTTGAGTATAACCCAAGTTTTCTTCAGCATTTACACGCTCCATAATTTGCCAAGGATTTTCCATATTACTTTTCATTTTGTATTAGTTTTACTATTGCTTTCTTCATAATAACTTCTGCTTGCTCACGCCAGTACAATTCTTTTTCCATACTGATATCACCATCTTTGTTTACGACGCTTGATATCTCATTGATAATAAAGTCTGTACTGAAGTCTTCTAGTGGCACACCAGTAGATGAGTAAATCATATTTCTTTCGACCCACCCGTGTGGATTATTCTTTACACTGAACAGTTGTATTCTTGCAAAGTCTTTGTTGAACACTGCTGTTAGTGGATCTGTTGACACTCGAAATAACTCTTGCATCTCGTGTGGTAATTCTCTTGTATAAAAATCTGTAATTGCCATAGTTTATTTGTTTATTATATTATCCAGCTTGCTTCGTATTTTGATTGTAACTTAGTTGACATAGTATTATAGTGCATATTCTATTATCATATATACTATTTCAAAGAGCAGAAGTAGACCTATAACACTGGGTAGAGGACAAGACTAAGACTTTAATTAA
>CAACVD010001397.1_pt1 | contig 11596 bp, 9 predicted proteins | sample 2381771 | NCBI WGS metagenome assembly CAACVD01 (sample SAMEA5211965, study PRJEB30684) | marine metagenome | biome: Marine; feature: Epipelagic; material: Water | collected 2015-10-15 | depth 15 m | reverse complement strand
AAAATTTTACAAGAACATCTTGCGGAACTACAATAGCACAAAACACCACGTCACCCAAATCGCCCCAAGAATACTGATCGAGGAGAAAGACGAAGAAGCCATTAAAGACGTTCAAGATCGCATTGTGAATAAGGTGATGAAGGACAAGTCCAGTGAGGTGGTTGAAATTGATAAGGTTAAAACACTAAAAGCGAAGATTAAAAGGCTACAAGATGACTTTAACGAAAAGCAAGCAGTTGTTGATGAAGACGAGGAAAATGGATTAAGTGATGCGGAGGCGAAACCAAACAAGATTATTCGAACAAAAGCAGCCACAGCCTTGCGACGAGCAAATCGTGATTTAGCAAAAGCAGAACGCAAGTTGCTACAAGTCGGCGACAAAGTGCGTATTCAGCAGCCACTGGGACTTTACGACAAGCCCACAAATAACGTGCCGTATAGCGTCGAGGTATACACAATCGAAAAGGTGAATAAGCCACGTGGCAATAGTGTGTTACAGCATTCATATGTGCTAAAACTGGGAGATAATACGATCGCAGGCACGTTTTATTCAGGAGAATTAACAAGAGTGGAGCAAACGATAAAAGCAGTTCCTGACGCAACACCAAAGGTTCAGGCTTTGATCAAGAGCAAAAAAGACAGGGACGACACTGGCAGGACTCGTGAATACATTTTGGTGCGATACAAAAATGTGAAACAGGCACAATGGGTTTTAAAGTCTATTGTCCGCATTCTTGCCCCTTCCAAGTTACGAGCATTGGAAAAACGAGAGAAAAAGCCTCAGCAAGCAACAACTGAAACGCAGACGCAAACAGCAGAAGCAGGTGTGTGAAAACGTATTTTTTTATCACATACTATAGTAATACAAGATGAAGTTATTACGATTAGCAGATGATGCTGACGATGGAACATTTAACAACATGTTCAACGAGAACATTGTGCTTGAACCCAATAGCAAAGTTGCCCTACAAAATATATCATTTACTGCTGACACAAGTGAATTAGAAATTACAAATGAAAATAGTTTGGTTACTTTTCAAATAGTAAATAGTTTTGAAAATATCGCAAAATTAACCCACAGAAAGTATGATTCCTTGAACGCAGACGATCTGTTAGAAGACCTTGAAGAAACTATGAACGCAAGTATCAAAGCAGTTGGGGGTCAATTAGGATGTCAAGTCAAGGTTGGTCTTGATACAAATAACAAATGTCAAATCGAAATAAAACAGGCAAAAATGAGAGATTTTGTTTCAAGTCAGATCCTTACAAATGTTACCACGAACACCGCCAATACTATATACAAAGCGGACTCAACAAGTAATGTATCAACGTATACAAGATTCCTTACAACAAAACATGCTTGGGGTTCAGGAGCATCACAACTGCGTTGTCGCATACAAAAATATGTCGACGATAACGCAGAGGCTTCAAAGAGCGGATTTATTGTAGGTGTAAGTAAGATTGATCCTACAACACAAACTCTGACAAATAGTGATTTTGTAAGTGCGGTGCGGTTCACAAATAACACTACACCATATGCGTATTTTACGAATGGAGTAGAAACGATCACATCATACCAGCCTTTCAAATATAGTAGCAGTTCAATCAGGCAAAATGATGTGGCTACAATCACAATCAGTGAAGGCAAACTTCAATCAGAACTGCACCGAGAAAATAATCCTAATAATGAAAAAATCATTCTTGATACGATTGACTATACTTCATCTACAAGGTTGTATCCCTTCATAATATATCTCGGCGGTAGCGATCAAATTCAAACTAGTTTAATCGGTATGACCTTAGATCCATATTTAGCAACAAGTAATACATCCGCAGAAAATATACAGGCTTTGCCTTCCATTGCGTCACAAGGAAATATGGGACTTACACAAATTACAACTATGTCTGATAGTGTTCAGTCCTTTTTAGGTATCACATCACTTCCTTTTCCCAATCCTGCTGTCCAAGTAAAGAATAATCACTTTGTGTTTAAGGCTGACAACATTTTCAAACATCAAAATTTTAGCGATGCCTTTATTGTTGAGTTAAGTAATGTTGCTCTTGATAGCTACGATGGACTATCGAAGCAGAAGCAAAATATCCTAGCCATAATACCACAATCTGACAACAATAACAAAAGGTCTGTGCTTTATGACGCAAAGCAGATTGTGTTTATTGACCTCAACAACAAAGAACGCATCTATTTGCGAAACATCAAGTGCCGTATATTAGACAACGATAGGTCTGTAGTTAATACTCGTGGGCTGAAAACTATGACCTTGCTATTTGACTGAGTGTAAAAGTTGCTAACGTTGCGTAGTAATAATATATATATATACTATGACGCAACGTTAGCAACTTTTTGAGGATTTTTTTTTATTGACGCTATATATAGAAGATGGCATCTATTGAGCAAGACGGCATACAAGACGTTGAAATCACACCACATCCTGAGGAAAGCAATGATATTTTCGAAGTGAAGCAGCCGAAGCCAAAGCAGACAGATGAAGAGAAGAAGGCAGCACGGAAGAAGCAAATGCTAGACAATCTCGCACGTGGAAGGCAACGAGCATTGGAGAATAGGAAAAAAAAGAAGATGCTGAAAGACCTTGAAAAAAAGGAAAAGCAGGAGAAGTTAGACACGGAATACAATGAAAAGGTAGTAAAAAAGCAAGCCACTACGCCGATCACACCAAAAAACGCAGACAATGATGTAATTAAAGAGCTGATGATGTTGAAAGATGAGATCAAGACATTGCGTATGGCAAAGAAAGCAGAACCTGCTAAGCAAGCAGAACCTGCTAAAAAAGCAGAACCTACTAAGAAAGCAGAACCTGTTAAGCAAATAGAACCTGTCCGAAAAACAGAAGCAGTTTCTGTAATGCCTGATTATGAGTATACGGCAATGCCTGTGGGAGCATTTAATAATTTTAGGTGGTAATAGTATATGATGATACGATTTTTATGTAAGGCTGTTATTGTTGTCTTTGCTGTAGTCGGAGCTGTTGTGTTGTTTGCTTAGTCTATGGGCTTAAACTTGCTGTTGCGATATAGCGATGGCGACGTGTAATCTATCACGAGAAAATCTCGTCCTTGTGTGTGCTTCCGAAACATTTTCCTAAACTCTTTTTCATTTTCCATAATATTATGGTCACCTGCTATGGTTTTCAGTTGCCTGTCACTACATGACCACACAAAAACTGCTGACGCATTTTCACGACACGTGGTCAATAGGTCTGAATATCGCTGACTTGTCACAATCACAGAAAGGTTAATGTGTCTTCCATTACAGAATATTTTGCTCATAATGCCGTTCATTTTTGATTTTAAAGAACCGCCAAAAGACATATCGTCCATAAGCAGCAAATAGTTTTCAGGTTTTTTTTTATTTTCTTCTGCCTCCGTGTAGAGCTCAGATATGTATTCATATATGGCTTCCAACCTTTCCTCGTCATACTCCATCATAAGATTAGATGACGGCACATCGAGCTTCTTGACCATCGTAATGAGTTTCTGATCATTATTTAGGCTGCCACTCACGATGAACGTGTTCACGCCCTTTATATCATTAAAATAAAATTCTTTTCTCAAAAGTAGATTGAGTATGCAACTTGTTTTACCCTGTCCACTTTTTGCGATCAGAAGTAATCTGAACGGAATATCAGGTATGTTCTTCTTTTTGGTAACATACGAGTCTGCTTTATCACGCACTTTTAGCATACCCAGTGATTGAGTCATTTTTATACTATATATATATATATATACTAAAATGGATTTTGACTACACAAAATACGCATCAAATGTAGCCGATGCTATTGAAGCAACACGTGCTGGTGATACCGACAAGGTTGCCACAATTATTCACGAGGCAACAGCACCAATCACAGGGGCGATTGCTACAGAATTTGTGAGGCGTGGTTACAAGAAGCTATTTGGCAGATCTCGAGTGGCTAATCAAGCGACAGACACAGAAGCAGAGGCGGAGGCAACATCATCAGAAGAACCACTATCAATGACTCGGAATGTGGGTAGACTGGGCAACACGGATGTGTTTGATAGCATAGGACTGGATGAAGATCCTGTGATGCCGGTCATTGAGCGTCCTAGTTTATTGAGTCGTGTTGGTAGTGCTATAAGACAACGCTTAACATCTTCTGCTGAACCCTCATCTGAATTATCATATGCTCCTAGCAGTGAGCCTTCACTTTATGATGCCCCAAGCGATGCTACGATCGAATCTGTTTTTTCTGTGCCTGAGGCAGCACCTGCGTCCACAAGTAATGTTATAGGTGACTTGCTACGAACCCCTAATATACGAAGTTATGAAAGTATGATGGAGCGGAGAAATGTGGCACGTCAACGCAATACATTACAAGAAGAAGCAGAACCAAGCAGCAGTGACGCAACAGCAGCAGAAGCAGCATCAAGTGACGCAACAGAGGCAACAAGTTCTGTGGAAGCAGGAGCGACCGCAGCAGCAGAAGGTGAAGGTGATTCAGCGTTGTTAGCATCGCTAGGTTTTGATGAAACGCCAGTCGGACTTCTTGTTACTGGTGGCATCGCACTTGCTGATCTATTTGCCAATGTATTCGGTCATAACACAAGCATACCAGTAACAGCCTCAACGCAATTTGGAATAAGTCGTTAGGGTTATATTTTTTTTATTAGAATACATTATACAAACTATGGAACGTATAATAAAGTTTATTTCAAATGAAAGCACATTCAACGCAACACAAAACTTGGTCAATCTTGTCATCCCATCAGGCACATATGATTTGTCGCAAAGTTATGTTAATATGATATTCAGATTAACGACCGATGCTAATGGCATCTACAATGTGGGATTTCAGTATAAGAATGTCGACGGCTCAGCATCAGACATCCAACCTTACAATATATGTCTTGTAAAAAACGCATCGATGCGTAGCAGTAATAAGGGGCAACTTGCGTCTGTGCGACGACCTGACATTCACAGAAGTAATTTAAATGAAATGCTACTCAGTGAGCAAGAAAAAGACGCAAAAGAATACAAAAATCTCGTAACATCATTTGACGTGAATACAGGTTTGATACAATCACCATTTGTCCAAATGAATGGGGAAGGCACAATCGCATCAAAATATGTGGATCACAATGTTCAGATTCCGTTGTCGCAAATTTTCGACATTGGACAAGTAAGGAATTTTAACGTGGACAAACTTGGTCAGACAACAATTTCACTTGAGCTGCAGCTTGAAAAGCTAGTGTTGACCCAATTTCAAAAATCAGGCACAAATAACAAGCAATTTGGTCGTGAGGAGTATACAAAATTTGCTGATATTCCTGTCGACGCAAACAATGCTCAAAATGTGTCAGAGTTGAAAGTGAACCAAAAAGTTGAAGAGCTCAAAGATTCGCCTTACTATGTAGGTATGCGGCTCAAATTTACTTACAATGATGATGATGGATCAAATCCTGCAACATCCGAAGAGATCACTACAACAATTTCAGGCATCTCATACGATCGAGGCACAAAAGAACTCAAATTGACGCTTGCCACTCCTATACAACTAGCTGCTGGTCATTCGGCAAATACAATTGCTTGCGATGGTGTTGACGCAACAAAGAAAACATTTGATTGTAACCAAATAGAACTTGTTATGAAGCAAGTAGCACCTACAAAGGAGCGTAAGATGCTTTATGCTGAATATACCACAACAGAGCATAACGGCAATGGACAGACAAATTTTCAACATCAGTTTTTAGTTGAGCGACAAGCACTTGGTGTTTTTATCATGTTTCCTAGTGATGAAACGGATCTTAACAGCATAAATTCAAACATCACCTCGTTTCGCCTACGTATGGATGACAAAGATCTGTGCGATCGAGATATTACAATACGATCTCCTTTGTATTACGATAGACTAACTATGTCGCTCATCAATAGTAATCTTACACCAAAAAGTCTAAATTTAACGTCACACGCAGCAACACAAACAACTGCTGACAAAAAATACAGCACAGATACTCACAAACTTGTGGTCATATCTGCTCCGTTACCTCTACGCAAAAATGGACTATTACAAGTCAATATTAACGCACCTACTAATGGCATCAAGCAAATGATTTTATACAAGCACGTGCCACGCAGCATAAGTGTCTAAACTTTTATCTTTCCTTTAATTATACACAATGAGTCAATTATATCACATTGTTGAACCTCAAAATCTAAAATCATCATATTCGGAAGAACTTGTTTCATTTGAGTTTAATGTAGACGCAAGTAGGGCAATTGTTGCGAACCGCATTCGTATGGAAGCATCATTTCGTGTAAAACAAAACTCAGCCAATTTAACACGAGATGCTAACGTGAAAATGGATAGTGTAATCGGTGCTCACAATTTTATTGAATCAATCACAACAGAATCAGACAATGCTGGTTTACTGGAATCGTTGAATGATTACGCACGATATGTCCGTATGAAACACGACGCTTCACAAAAGGAGTCCGATGCCTTCAATAGTGAAAATCAATGTGAGTTGAAAGTAAACGATGATCCTTTGCTACGTGATATGCTAAGAGGTGTGCCAAATAAAAAAGCTGATGGGGCAAATGATACCACATCAGCAGATAATGATTTTAGCATCAAACCGCATTTCTTCTTTAACAACGTCCTTGCTGAGGGACAAGGGTTGCGTCTTATACAGATGTCTAAGACAGGAACAATACGTGTTAGTGTCCAACTGGCTCGTGCTAACAATGTATTTTTCGGTGATGACAGCAAATCCCTCAGTTATGAATTGACGGATCTCAAATTCTGTTTTATGTCCGTTCCATCGTCAACACCTTCTCCAACAGCAAATGTGGTTCAATCATATATCAGTTTGAAAAATCAAATCACAACATCATTTGTCAATGTGAGCACAAGAGTCCCTGCTACATGTCTTGGTGTGTCGTGTAGCTTTCAAACAGCGTCACGTGAAAATGCTCAAAAATTCAACAACGTCGAGTGTGAACAACTACCCAATCTGAAAGAAACAACGTTCTTGTTCCAAGATGCTCTGAATGCTTTTGTGACCTACAACATCAAGGATAGACAGGATCTGTATTCGAAGTATCTTGAATCGTGGACAAGCAATGGTGGCAACGGAGTCGATCACAACATTACATATAGTGAATTAAAAGGCAACGACAATAGCAACATCGGCTTACGCTTTTCTGCTCCTCTTGATCTCACATCAAATAAATTCAACATACAGCTCACGTCAGATGTAGTAAGCAATAATCCTTACATCATATACTTGTTTTTCCATACCCTCATATCATTTTAGAATATACATTTTTTATTTTCTACAATTAATTTATACAAATTACAATGGCATTATCATTCTACTCCGCTGACTTAGTCAAAACTCGTCAAATTGAACCAGTATTTGACAGACAAAATTTTAGGTCTGAATTCCGCATACCGACAAATTCTGCTTTTCACACAAACTGGCGTTTACTCAATGTGGGTGTAATACAATCAACACAAGGTCAAACTGCTCTCTACAACTCCCTTGCAGGTGTGTATGGCACAATCAAAACAATTGAATTGTTCGATGGTAACCAAACGCTTGACTCGTTAAATCACGCTAACATTTGGTCAGCGTTCACGCAGTATCAAAAATCAAATGATTACAACAGCAATATGGGTCGTTCGTTAGTAGCACATTCACAAGGTTATAAACTAGATGGTTTAAACAAGTTGGATGACGGAACATATAGCAGCACTGAATTTAAAAAGGTTAAGCCTTTTCTAGAGGTTAAAGGAACAACAGATACAGAATCAACGACACATAAAGCGTGGTTGAGTCTTCCTGATCTTTTGCCCTTATTAAAGGAAAATCGCTTTATATCGTCTATGGCATTTAAAGACCTACGCTTGGTGGTAACTTGGGAAACAGATTTAACAAACGTTATAAACAAAAAAAACCAGCCATTTACTACATTGCCCCCATTGCTAGTAGTTGATGAAGTAGCAGATCCTGCCAGTGCTATGAAAACACATCGTGAGCTGGTCAAAAAAGGTATGGATTTTATGGCAATTGAATCAGATAGAGTATTTGTGCCTGAAGCAACATCAGCAGGTGCTCAACAAGCAGAAACATTTGTTGTGCGAGGATTCAACAATAAAAATGTAGGACGGATGCTCATAGTTAATACACCCACAGATTCAACAACATTTATCGAAACGAATGCTGTAAAAGGTGGTGGAGGACTAATGTCGCAGAACTTGTTCAAGCAAGAAATGAATTTAAGAATAAATGGCGTGTTGCTTTACCCCAAACCAATTAGCAAGTCCAATCAGCGTTTAGCATTGCTTACAGATACTTGGGGCGTATGTAATACAGCACCTTGTGTCGCAAATAACGGATTATATGATGATACTATGCACCTTACAGATACATCCATTGTAGGTCGCCAAGACTACTCAGGATTCACATTGAATCGAGCAATCAATACATTAGAGTTGGACTTTAAACGGACGAACATTGATTCAGTGAACCGATACAATCAAGCACTCCACTTGAACTTGTTTGCGGAAGTGCCTAAGAAAATTGTGTTCACTGGTCAAGGAGGAAAGCAATATCGTATAATTTATCAATAAATATATTACTCTATATTAGAAAACCAAAGATGGTAGATTATGCGTCCACAATTATCGAAGCACGACAAGCAGATTCTCCCAACGTTGTTCGCAATGGAGAATATGAAGTTAGACTCACTGGTGATCCTTTGGTATTAAACGAAGGAGATGCCCTCACATTACGCTCCGCATTTATTGATACGAAGAATGTCGATCTTGATGCCCTTGTGCTGGAGCAAGACACAACATTCACATTCAAATATTACATTTATTCTACGGACTACGCAAAAGTCCAATCAAATGCTGCCACTGGTGTAGATGAGATCACGAGCATTCTGTTGACGAAAACATATGGACAAGATGCCTCAGGCAACTTCTCAGGAGCTGATACTCCAGCAATAAAAGATTATCACCCCTTGCTAGTGCCACATATCGCATCAGAACTTTCGCAAAACGAATCACAACTTATAACCAAGATTACATTCGCCGTCGACTTGTCAAAAGTTCCTGCTGGACAACATACTTGGGGGAATCATAGTGTGAATATAACATATGAAACTCCGCTAGGCAAAATTCAAAACTACGTCTTGCACGTCATTTTATTGGCAACTTCAATTTTAACAGCAGAATTTCCCGTAAAAATTATAGCCAAACCTGACACACTCCGATTTAGTGCAAGTGATCTGAATGCCATCTACGCAGCAAATGATCCAGTGGTCACAACATCAAATGTGCAAGGCAACTTTCTTGTGCCCAAATTGTTCGAGAGATCATTTCGTGTTACTGCTGGAAGCTATGATCCTGTAGATTTTTGTGGCATCATCAATGAGGCTATGACGATCTTGCCAAACAAGAATGATAATTTCCCTAATGGTCTAACAAAAGATGACAAGGGTGATTTTACGGCATTTATTATGTCGTATGATGGCACAAGCTCAAACAATGATTTCTACTACGTCAACGCCATAGACGGATCAAAAGTATTCAAGTTTTTCAATCAAGACGCAGATAAGTCACGTGTAATTGGAAGTTCTCAGTTTACATTGCTGTATGATGCTGAAACAAGACGCTACAAGTTCCAGTTCTTACATAGTCCATTGTTCATAAAGGACAACATCACAACTGGATATCTACGAAACTTACTGCCATTTGGACGCAATCAGAATCGCCGATTTTTATGTAATTTAGGTGGCATTATGTTTAATTCAATTGAAACCATATACGAGGACGGCACAAATATTGATTTATTTTCCACGATGTTGGGATTTGATGTGAAAACATTATTTACACAGCCACAGCATACTCAAGCACCATTCTATTCGTATAGTATGGCTGGTAACGGATGGAAAAATAGCATCAACAGCAATCAATACTACACATTTACTATGCGTGATCAGAATAACGTGGGTGTAAGGGCAGGATCTAACTTCACACAAAATGAAAACACAATAGATGGTGTGCAGAACAAAGACACGGCTAACAATACAACAGACTTTTACTTGCAACAAATAATCAACATCAATTCAGCTGACAATATCAATTTCTTCCAAACAAGTGAAAATACAACAGAAATATTTGCCAACAAGGTGGATAATAACGCTTTGCCCTTTGCCTACTTTTTGGTCAACATTGATGCGTCTTTCAAAACTAACCTTGTGAGTCAAAAAACGCTACGCAGAAATTTACACGGCATCATCAACAGATACTATGCGGTCGGATCTTATGTCAGTGCTGGTGAGGAGTCTAGCATCTTATACATTCATCGAGGGCTACAACCTATTTACTTTGATTCTTTTCGCATAATGATAACAGATCCTGATGGTCAGCAACCACAAGAAATAGGTGAGGACAACACTATATTTTTACAAATACAGAGAGCAACCAAAAAAAATTAATACGCACGAGGCTGTTTGTGCTTACACATGTTCGCCTTCTTCTTTTTACTTTTCTTCACATAAAATATCTGCTTCAACGATTTTTTAGGTGTCTTTTTTTCTCGAGGACGATCTTGTTTTTTTCCAAAGCACGTGTCCATTCTATATTATACTGCACATAAATTTTCTTGTAGTATAGTATCAACTCAAAATGACCACATTAGTAGAAGGACGCAATTATACCACCCTCAAACACGAAGTGCTCCGCACGAACAATGGCAGATTGTCTGTGGATATTAACAGCAGTAATGCTGGTGGCGATGCCAGTGCTTCCAATCAGACAACAATGATTTCACACTTAGCAGATATAGAAACCGCAGTTCAAGGCACACTTTTGGTAGACGGAAGCAGTGCAACACAACCAGTGTCAGCATCAACGCTGCCGTTGCCAACTGGTGCTTCTACGCTTGGAGAACAACAAAGCCAAACCACGCATCTTGCTACAATTGCTGGAGCAGTATCAGGCAGTGAAGTTCAAGTTGACATCGTAAGCAGTGGCACTTTGAATGTAAATAAAATCGCAACAACAAATGAGGGGTCAGCGAATAACTTGTCAAATAATGTCACGTTGGCAAATGGTGCTGATACATCAGTTGTGAGCGTAAGCAACATTAGTATAGGCAACTTGTTTTATGAAGATAGCAGCACAAGTAGCGTTGATAATGTAGATATTATGGTCAGTGCTGATAATACCACGTATTTCTATTACACAACATTGTATCCCGACGTGAGTGGAAGTGTAAGACGTGCTCAGTATTTCAACCTACATCTACAAGGCATCACGCATATCAAACTCACAAACACAAGCTCAGGGTCATACTCAAATGTCAAAGCAACCATTGTCGGTTCTCCATAGACACTTTTTTCTGTGCTCATAATAAAATATGCCCCTTGTAAGTTTCGGTGGTCATCCCAATGCTCAAGCAATAGATAAGTTTTTCACAGCATACCGCAAGTCAAGGTCAAAACATGTTTTCAAGTTTTTGAAGCATTATGTTGCTAACGTTGCGTAGTAATAATATATATATATACTATGACGCAACGTTAGCA
>CAACVD010001396.1_pt1 | contig 11597 bp, 18 predicted proteins | sample 2381771 | NCBI WGS metagenome assembly CAACVD01 (sample SAMEA5211965, study PRJEB30684) | marine metagenome | biome: Marine; feature: Epipelagic; material: Water | collected 2015-10-15 | depth 15 m | reverse complement strand
CTTTTGTGTCAGCACCTAATGCTTGATACCCAATTGCTGTATTATAATCTGCATCACTTAAAGAAATTCCTGCCCTAGCACCAATTAGAGTGTTCTCAATTCCTGTTGTAACTGCTGAACCTGACGAATAACCAACTGCTGTATTGTTTGAATTTGTAGCTGAACTAAAGTTTTGAGCATCTAGGGAAAATGTTCCTATAGCAGTATTTCTGCTACCTAAAGTATCAGAACCTAAAGTTCCGTACCCTAGTGCAACATTGTAATTTGCTTCAGTAAGGGCATCACCTGATAACGCACCTATTAAAGTGTTTTGAAGTCCTGTTGTAACTGCTGTTCCTGCTTCACTACCCACTGCTGTATTATAAGCTGTGCTAGGGGTATTTTGTAACTTTAATGCACCATTACCCACAGCTGTTGAATGACCTTGAGCATCTTCTGTCATCAATGCTTGATAGCCAATAGCTACATGACCATCACCAGTAGTCAAAGCTGTTCCTGCTTCATCTCCAACTACAGTATTATAATTACCACCACTTGCAATAGAGTTACCTGCATTGACACCTATTCTTACATTGGATGTTCCTGCTGAAGCTGTAATTAAATCTACACCATCTGCTAAAGTTACATCTGCACCATTTAGTGCAGTAGCACCTGTAACTGCAAGTGTACCTGCCATAGTAACATTGCCATCAAACTGTCCACCATCTGCTTTACTTACTGTATCTGCCACAGAGAATACATCGTAGACTACAATCTCAATAATGTCACTTACAGTAGCACCTGTAGCGAGTACAACAGTCGTGCCTGTAGTAGCTGTGTAGTCAGCTTCACTTAGCTTCACACCATTTTGATATACGTCAACGTAGTTACTGTCTTTGTAGCTTAACGTGATATTCTCGTCACCTGCACCACTGAATGATGTTTGGGATGCAGTAGCAGTGTATGTATGTTTCTGTCGTACTCCGTTAGATGGAGATACTCCTAAGTATGCCATGTGTTATACCTCTGTTTGTGATTCCACAAATGTTTTGTAATTAGCCTTAACAGTGTCAGTCCAAACTGCATTGGCTACTGCTTGAACTTCACTAGCTTCTGAACTTATGTCGGTGTCTGTGTGTGTCCACTTGTCATCACTATCTTTTGATGATGTGCATGGTTGTAGAACGTGCCTATGTCTTGACCTACTAATTTCTGTGCCATCTTCTTTGATGACTGTATCTGTAGCTACTTGGACATTCCAACCTCCTACAACCTCTATTTTTTCTATTACTGCTTCTTTTGTTATAGCCATTTTTTACTCCTATCTAATTAGTATGATATATAAGATTGCCTAAAATTCTTGTGGTATCATTAAATACATTAAATGTGTTATGTTGTATTGTTGTGTGACTTGAAGAATTACCAGTAAAATATAAAGATGTAAGATTTGTTCTTGTATAACCTGATAACCAAACTACACCAGTAGTAATTGAAGAATAATAACCAATATTAACAATTCCAAAATTTCCTCCAAAGTTTCCTGTAGTAAAAGGTAATCCCTGCAAGATATTACCTGAAGCAGAAACACTATCCAAATCAATGTCAAAAGAAGCTAAAACTAAATTTCCTACTTTTATATATCTTCCTTGTTGAAAGCCATAAGATAGTCCTGTATTTGCAGTTGGTGTCCAAGTTCCCTCTTCATAATCGTCAAGCGTATTTGCTGAACCAGTACCACCTAAAGCAACACCTGCATTAAATATAGCAAGTCCTCCTGCTGACATATCAAGGGTAAGGGCAGTTATATCTGCACCACCATCTATACCTCTAAATATTAAATCACCATTGTTTTGAGAAGAGCCGATTGTAAAATCAGTGCCACTTAGTAAAAAATTACCATGCACAGTTCCACCATCTTTGAAATGGATATCTCCACCATCTGCATCAAGGCTAATATCACCTGCAACATCTAATGTTAAGTCACCACTATAATTAGCTATGTCTCCAACGACAGTTACACCACTTGAAGTCGTTTCAAATTTAGTAACATTATTATGAAAAAGTCTAACAGTACCATCTTCAGCACCAAATAAAATATTTTCATCTCCTGCTGCGTTCATAATTTTGAAATCATCAGCCTGTATTTGTAAGTTTCCAGTTCCTCCATCTTTAATAATAGAGTTAGAACCATCATGTTGAATAGTTAAATCAGCACTTGCTCCAAGTTTAATTATATCCCCATCACCCATATTAAGATGAGTAGCTAAAGTAGTTTCACCTGTTACTGCAAGAGTTCCCCCTGCTGTAACATTACCACTAAAGTCACCTGTGGTTGAATCAACAGCAGTTGCAATTATATTTTCAGGTTTCTTTCCTATGTATGGCATATTATGTAATCTCCATATAACTCATTGTCACTGAAACTTTATCTGCTACAGAACAGTCTACAGTTATTCTGTCATCAGCATTTAAAACAATCTTGTTACCTGACATAATCTCTACAGATGAACCTACAGGTATAGGTACGTCTTTTATAAGATGTGCTGTAGTATTCTGTGTTGAGCCTGATTGGTTTGTTGTGCTTACTAGTTTAACAGAAGCTGTAACTTGTGCTGTGTGAACATTTGCGAGTGTTAGTCCTATAACAACAGCAGTGGTGTTGTCTGGACAATCATATATCTCTTCAAAAGTTCCTGCACTTGCAGGTGCAACATCCCTTGTTGTTAATTTAAATGTATTTGCCATGTTATTATCCTAACGCTATTGCTAATGCAGTTGGGTCATCCGTTGTAAATCCTGCACTACTTAAATATGTTTTAACATCAGATAAAGCAACTTGCTTCATTGTTCCGTTGTCGTTTGTTACTACTCTGTCTGCATCTACTAATGTGGTAGAAGAAGCAGATGTATCACCATCCATGATGTTTAGTTCTGTTGTAGTCGAAGTTACTCCATCGAGTATATTTAATTCTGTTGCAGTGGATGTAACTGCTACATCTTCATTTATCTTTGGCGATGTTAATGTTTTATTTGTGAATGTTTGTGTACCTGCTAACGTAGCTACAGTAGAATCTATTGCAAAAGTAACAGCATTACCACTGCCACTCGTATCAATACCTGTGCCACCTGTAAATGTTAAGGTTTCACTATCTAAGTCAATGCTTAACGCACCACCACTGTCAGCTTGGAAATCTAAATCTTCTGCAGTTAATTGTGTATCAACGTAAGCTTTTACAGACTGTTGTGTTGGTACAAGAGTAGCACTGTTGGATGCCATGTTATCTTCGTCAACAAATGCTGTGATAGTTATACTACCGTCTGATAAACTACCATATGTGACTGTGCCTGTAGTTGTTATGGCTGATGAGCCGTTGTCTATAGCACCAAAACCACTTGTAATGCTACCAGAGTTTAACGCACCCACTGTTGTTACATTTGATAATGTATCTAGTGCAGACTCAAAGTAAGTCTCAAAGTCAGTTAGTGCGACTTGCTTCATTGTACCTGCATCGTTGACTACAACTCTGTCTGCATCTGCAAGCGTAGTTGATGATGCTGAAGTGTTACCATCCATGATATTTAATTCTGTTGCAGTGGATGTTACACCATCAAGTATGTTAAGTTCTGCAGCAGTAGAAGTTACATTCGTTCCACCGATATCAAGTGTAGTCATGGATACTTCACCTGCTACAGTAACCACACCACTAGCGAGTGTCAGTAAATCTGTGTCATCTGTGTGTCCAATAGTTGTTCCGTTTATAACAACATCGTCTATATCTAGTGAACCACCTGTAATTAAACCTGTAGTTGTGATTGTGGATGAGCCTGTATCAATCGTACCAAAGCCACTTGTAATGCTACCAGAGTTTAACGCACCAACAGTCGTGGCCGCAGTAGTTACAAGATTAGGCATTGCAGTTATTTCATCGTCAAAGTAAGCAGATAAATCAGTGACTGCCACCTGTTTCATTGTACCATTATCGTTGAGTACAACTCTATCTGCATCTGCTACCGTTACTGATGATGCACTTGTGTCACCATCAAGTATGTTTATCTCTGTAGTTGTTACAGTAGCACCATCAAGTATTTCAAGCTCTGCTTCAGATATGCCTGCACCACCTATTGTCAGTGTGCCTGATATATCTACGTTACCATTTATATCTATGGTAGTGGCTGCTATTTGTACTTCTGTGTCTGCGATGATGTCGAGTTGTCCATCGGCACTCGAATTGATGTATATTGCTGTATCTCTGAATTGCAACTTCTCTGTAGAAGCAATAAGTATGTCGTCACTAAACTCAAAATAATCCTCATCTTCCATCCATTTAAGGACACCATCTGATGTTTCACCATCGAATGTAATTGTTATATCTGTGCCTGCAGTTCCTGCACCGAACGTAAGCGTGTTGCCTAATAGCTTTGTAATAGGTCCACCCTCGTTGGCTGTGCCATCGTGAGTGTGTCCAGTCGATGCTTGAAAGGCTGCTAATAACTGATTAAACTCATCATTGCTTTGAGCTGCAGTTATTACATCTCCGTCAGTGTAAGAAGATTGTCTTGTATAGGTTGCTCCCATTTATCTTCTTGCTCCCAGTTGATATTCTAATTGAAATCCTTTTAGTGAATAAGGTGCTGATGTTCCACCATCGTTAACTCTAACGGCTACAGCAAAACCTGATCCTTCTACAGGCTGTCGAACTAATGGTTGTGAAGGACCACCGTATGTTCCCGGAACAGACGATGTTGCTCCGTATGTAGATGTTCCGTATATAGCTTGAACATCAGTTGAATCTAAAGCGTAAGCTGCAGGTCGTGCGGCATCTTTACTTTCATAATCATATCTAACAAATAAATCTGCATCGATAGACGATTCAGGTGCATAGTTAATAATAACTCGTTGCATATTTTTACGTATTCCGGGGTCATTCATTGTAAGATCTGGACTACGATATCTTCCTAGTATGGCAGTTCCGTCAAAATCATTACCTGACTCTTGCCTGTATATGAATCCGTCATCTGCTCCGTGTATAGCTATAACATCTCCTGCTGATACAAATGTATCTGTGGCAGTGGGTTTTATACCTTGCATCTCCGAAAACTCAAATTGCTGACCTCTAAGAACACAAATAACACCTTTCGTCTTTGACTCTGCTAAACCACTCTTTGTGAAAAATATTCTGTATTGTGTTTTGTCAGGTATAACAAGAGATGTAAAATTAGATGCGTCAGATAAGTTTGCATCAAACAAACTTTGCACGTTAGAACTTATTGTTCCCAATTCAACGTCACCAATTCTTGCAGTACCTGCGATGGTACGTAATCCATCAGGACCTAAGAATATAAGGTCACCTGCAAATTCTTGAATAGTTGATCCGTTTATGCACCCTATGTTTCTTGTTACAGGTTTTACTGCAAAGTCAGATAGGGATGAACCTGTCACTTGGAATATTCTGTTTTCGCAAAATATAAATAAACTGTCACGGAATGTTTTGAGTCCTGTTACAGTGTCGTCAACTTTTATACTACCTGCACCAGACCCACTACTAAACGCATCTTCATCAAACGGTTGACTAAATATAACTTCTTGTGGTGTAGTAGACTTGCCTGCATAAAACATGTGGTTCTTAAATGCAACTACAAATTTAGAACCTGATACTGAACTCTCACTTACATCTGTCGCACTAAATGAAGAGTTAAATACAGTAGGTGCGTTTGCTTGATCAACAACGATTAGCTTGTCGTTACCATCAAAGTTGAATCTTTCAAAACTATATCGACCTGCACTGGTACGACCTGTATCTCGTTCTGTCCAACTTGATCCACCGGGAGTGGCTGTAAATATCTTCTCTCCTCGTGCAGCAACAACACTTGATCCAAATGTTGCAACCATAAGCACTTCTTCTGTAGATGCACTTGTCTGTGGTACAACGGCAGTTACATATTTGCTAAAGCCATTTATTCTTCGGTAGCCACCTTCGATGTCAGGTTCAAAGTTAAGAAGTTCAAGAGCTTGACCGGGTTTCATTATAAATGTAGATTGGTTAAGAACTAACCCACCTTCACATACAAATGGAAACGCACCTGTCTGACTCAACTCTGGCATTAGACGGCTCTCATATATAATTGTTTGTTAATTAACTCGACACGCATACGCTTAATTGACTTATCAAATTGCATCTGTGCAAGTTGTGCATTTTGTACATCACCACGCAAAGTATACGCATAATACTTTGCTCTTTCTATTATTACGTTTTCAAAGCGAGTTGGTATAGAAGATGTATCGGTTGACGCACTTAGTGCCGTGTGTGTAGCATAGTAATAGTATTTTACAGTATATGTTGCTTTGTCAGGAACAGGAGACAAACCTATATTGTTTTCAGGATCTTCATAAACATAGACAGGTATGGCTCGTGAGTTGCCTGTTGGATCTGTATCTCTTTCGTGATAGTTGTCGAGATACTCACTGTAAGTTATATACTCAAGTGTAATTTCTTTTTTATCTGCAGCTTCAAGAAATGTAAAACTGTCGAAGTCTACTGTTTTTGTGTTTGTTGTGCTTAGTGCAGATCTAGTGTAAAGACGTGTGCCTGCAGTAGTTGTAAAACTTTTGTTAACAACCGTAAAGGGCCATTCAGTATCTGCATTTATTATGTCATCTATTCCACGATTAACGTAGTCTTTTACTGCAGTTTGTACACCACGTGATGAACTAAAGTTACTACTTGTTAGTTCTACTTCGTTTAGATCTCTTAGTACGTTGTTGATTAATACTAGATAACTGCTTGCCATGTTTAAGTTTCTCTTGAACTTTTTTAATTTCTAAATAGTGTCGTCTTTTTTGAGCTTTGCGTAACGGACTATTTAGTTTTTTGTTGATGTTTACTACTTCTTCAGGAGTAAGTAGTTTGTAAGGCTTGGCATCAATAGGTATTAGTAAACGTAAATTTTTTTTTTAATTTAATTACTTTATATTTACCCACTCTTACGTGCTTTCTTTAGTTGCTCTTTGGCTCGCTTTGCTATTGCAACGACTTCTGTTTTACCCATCACCTTTGCACGTTGTTCCATGACTGTAAGGATTTGTATCTTTCTCGCATACGGCTTCTTAATTCTTTTAACTTTCGCAACCGTTGCTCTGGCATCAGACGGAGTAGCAAATTTGATTCTAACCGTATCTTTAGGATTCTCATCCGTGTATAAACGTCTGTCACTACCTTTAGGTTTCTTACCTGTGCCTACTTTAGGGTCTTTTTTCTTAGCCACTATGAAGCTTTTTCTTCTTCTTTTATTTCTTTGACAGCACTAGACATCATAGTATTTAATGTTTTTAATTTTTCATTGGCAGTTATGATCTCGTGCAAAGATTGATCAATCATATTTAACGCAGCGTGACTGTTGTTTAGTACGGCTTGTGCGTTTTCAATTTGTAGTTGATATTGGAAAGCTAATGCTTGTGCGGCTAATTTCTTCATGGGGTACTCCTTTTTAGGATTATACAGATAGACTGCCCAAATGTCAATCTATTTGTGGTTTATATATACAAGAGCTAGTAAACAAACAAAGCCTATTATCATTAAAAATACTATGGTATACGTAATATATTCAAGTATCTCTTCACGTCTTTTCGCTTTTACTTTTTCTGCATATCGTCTAGACTTACGTGCTTCACCTTGAAAGGCTTGCCAATCTTGCCACAATCCCGGTCTACCTAAATATATCATGATCTTCTTGAGTTCTTCTTCTTTTTCTTTTATTTGCTCAAGAGCCATGAACTCTTCTAGATCACCACTTGCACCCTGTTTGCTACTTGCTTTCTTTTCTATTTGTTCTTTTGCAAATACAAAATCACTAATCTGTTTAGCACAACCTGAAAGTTCTTTTCCGTTGGATACAAATTGTTTGATCACCGAAAAAGCAGCGTTTGCCGCTGCAAGTTCTGCTAACATAGTATTCCCCTTACTTATTTACTGGCTTACAATAAGCCGTTATTTTTCTGTTGCCATCCTTATATGGTATTATTGGTTGTCTGTGTAATCGCTCTGCAAAGTAAAGACATTCATCTATACTTTTAAATCTTTGTGTCTGGTTTATCACTCTCGTGTCGATCATGAAGATCAGGAGAAACTCTATCATTGTGATGGCAATCGCATGAACATTCTTCGCAATCGCAGTCGTAACATTCGCAAGTCTCGCATCGTTTCTTATCCATAATATCCCCTATAGAAAATAAACTTTTTTACCTTGTTTTATTAATTCTTTTGCTTTAGGTGAGGGTTCATCAGGCATAGTAACAGGTCTAGGTTCTTGATATTTTGGAACGACTCCCTCAAATTTTGGTCTATCTCTATACATTTTTATTTCTTGTCTTATACTAGGTCTGCCTGTTTCTTTTATTCGCTTATTAACTTTTTCATAAAAAGTTTTTTTATCTTTAGGTTTATTTTTCTGGGGTATGCTCATAACCTCTCCTCATCATTTCTGCTAAACCTTCACTGCGTTTTCCAACCTGCGTTGCCCAACGTGAGTCAAGCATCTGCTCGCTTGCTTCGTAGAAATCACCCACCTCTATAGCTCCCCACATCTTAACAAATTTCATAAGACGAGGAACACCCATATTAAATCCCATATCTACAAGGCACATCTGTCGTACAGAATCAAGTTGATTTACAACAGGTTTTCTTTCGAGTAATTCTTTTTCTACGTTGCTTATATCGTTTCGACACAGATAATATGCTTCTTCTTGTGTAAGACCTACTTTAAGTATATCTTCAAGTGTCTTACCTATGTAGTTTAGCTCAACATCTGTGATGCCACCATCTTCTAAGTTTCTACCTATGCCGATTGTGCTTATGCCTAAAATGTCTCTGTAAGGCTCAAGAACTACGCCTTCGTGTTTGGCAATCATTTCTACAAATTCATCTGCGTCATACTTCATGCTTTTTTCCTCGTAGTCTTTCTTCGTCTACCTGATGCAGTAACTGACCACTTCACTGCTTTAGGTCCTGTTTTCTTTTTAGCTTCAGCCTTAGTTATCTTGCCTGCAATTTTCTTTGGTCTACACGCAGGATAAGGTCGAGACTTCTTTTCTTTACCAGATCGACCACACTTCTTACCAGTCTTGACATCACGCCAATCTTCTTTAAACCATTTAGTTAAGCCACCTTTAGGTTTAACCATTATGCGTATCCACCACCACGTTTCTTATATGTACGCACAAGCCATGCGTTTGCATATGCACTAGGATAGACCTTAAACTTACGCTTTGCTTCTGCTTTTACTGAAGCATATAACTTTGGATTGGTTGGTTTTGCACCACTTTTCTTTTTAGCTTTCTTTTTGGTTGCCATGTTACTTTCCTTTTTTTAACATTTTTGCTGCTTGACCTACCCCTTTAATTCCAAATGATGCAGATATGGCTATATATAACAAATACTGATACCATTCAGGTAGCGTGGCAAGAACCTCAAAGCCACTTTGTACGTACTCTCTCATTCCGGGGATGAACACAAGTATGGCAGGTAAAAGTAGTACAACCAAAGCAAATTCGTCTTTCCACGAATCTACTGTAGCATCTGCCATCTTGCCTTCCCATGCAACTTCACCTGTTGCGACTTTCTCTGCAACAGTCGCACGAGCTTTAGCTTCTGCAACCTTTGCTTCTCCGTCTGCCTTTGTTTTTGCAACTTTGTTTTCAAACCAAGTGCCTGCTAAGTTAGCGATAGGACCTATAAGTGAAGCTAACATTTCCATCGTCTCCTTGCTTGTCGTAATCTACTATTTGGATTTTTAGCAGCTTTGGGGAACTTTTTCATTTGCCCTGCAGATCTGGCACAAAAGGACTTACGTCTTTTTGCGTCTTTACTTCCGGGTTTGACCTTGCCTGTTACAGCAGTCTTGAGCTTACTTCCGGGATTCTCTTTACGGTATTTTGCAACACCTTTCTTGGTCATCCCTGCACCAGACTTGGTGGGTCGTTTGTCACCACTCTTAATGGTGTACCCTTTCATGCTCCCACGTTTCTTGGTCATTGACTAAGCCTTTACTAGCTTGTATCCCATTTTCTTAGCAGCGGATCTTACAGAAGCTAAAGTCATTTTACCACCTGCTTTGCCACCTTTTGACATCATAGTTGGTTTTTTCATGCCACCCATAGCTCCACCTTTAGCCATGTATTTTTTGGTTTTGCCGCCACCACGCATCATTTTCTTGGCTTTGCCACCACCCATCATCATTTTCTTTTTCATTCGTCATTCTCCGAATATAAGTTATCAAATGTTATTGCAGGATCAAGATAAGTTTCGTGAATCTCTGCATTGTGTATATACTGGCTAGGTCTAAAGTCTGGAGGTCCTTCACCAGTCTCCCAGAGTGCAGGACTTGTTGCTCTGACTCTGTTGTTTGGTAGGGCAACGATGTTACCTGTCCAATCTCCTGCATCTATTAACTGTAGCACGTGACTTTGTTTGTGTTGTGCAGGATCATCTGCTATGTCACTTTCTGTGTAGTCTACAGTAAACAGATATTGTCCTTTGTGAAACTCTCCGTCTATCTTGCAAATCCACGGAGAAGAACTAACTCTATCTAACTTCATTACCGAATGATGATGTGAACTGCAATCCCACGGTTGAGCCAAATGCGTTGACATTTTCTGCGGCCACTCTTCGTACGGTATATCAGCAACGAGTGCTGTTATTGGCATCCTTGCCCACATTGCACCACCGTGTACGTTCGGTTCGTTTTCATCGTCATCACTTTCACATCCTGTAAATACAACTTGAAAACTTAGACATCTGTCTGGCACTGTGTTTACGGCTATTGCTAGTCCGTGTAAATATTCACCATGATACATTTGGTGATTGTGTGTAAATTCTTTTCGTACCCAACACTTAAAGTGTGGTATGTTACTTATTAGGTATGACATATGTTACCCTCGCATATATGACATTTACCCCCTTAGAAAAGTAAGGGGTGGTTGCCCACCCCAAACCATATTATGTTCCAGTAGAAACTGTAGCAGTTTCGACAGGGTTTACAGAGATGTCAGCTAGAACAACGTGTATTCTAAATCTGGCAGCACTTTCACCTGATGATCCACCATCGATGATTAACGCATCGATTGTGTCTGCTGAAGTTAATACTCTAGCATTAGCACCTGAAGCACCCACAGCAGCTTCTAAAAAAGGTGTAAAACCTGCAGCTAATACAGAACCGTCAATAAAACAGTCCACATCGCCACCTGTAATACCCACATCTAAAGTGATGTCTGTGTTACCTCTAGCTTCTAAAACTTCAAGAACACCTGCAACGATCATAGTATCAGCAGGAACATCAATCAATTGAATGACATCACCTCCTGCACCACCATCTGCAGTGTCGTGAACTTTAGATGTCATCACGTAAGGTCTTGCGACATTAGCAGGATGACCTGCAGTTCCTCCATTAGGAGTTCTATCTATTGTAGCCATAGTTAATCCTCCCTATTAAGCGAAGTCAATGACGCCACGAACTAATGCTTCTGGTCTAAGAATTTTTCTACCAAAAACATGTAGTCCTCTAACAACGTCAGAGAATGATTCAGTTGAACGTACCACTTCAGTCTTTGCGATGTGAGACGCTGT
>CAACVD010001395.1_pt1 | contig 11598 bp, 7 predicted proteins | sample 2381771 | NCBI WGS metagenome assembly CAACVD01 (sample SAMEA5211965, study PRJEB30684) | marine metagenome | biome: Marine; feature: Epipelagic; material: Water | collected 2015-10-15 | depth 15 m | reverse complement strand
AACGGTGACTTTACAATCAGCAATGGCACACTCACCGCTGGCACTGTAGACATCAACGGCGGTGCTGTAGACGGGACTACTATAGGCGCAGCTAGTGCAAGCACAGGCGCGTTCACTACGATATCTGCTTCTGGCAATGTAGATTTCAACGGTGATTTAGATGTAGACGGGACCACCAACTTAGATGCTGTAGATATCGACGGCGCTGTTGATATGGCATCAACATTAACTCTAGCGGGTAACGCTGATTTTAACGGCAATCTAGACGTAGACGGTACGACTGACTTAGACGGACTTACCGTCGCGGGCAATCTGTCTGTAGACGGCGGCAGCATTAAGTTGGATGGTGCATTTCCAACAGGCACAGACAATACAGCTTTAGGTGATGGCGCACTTGATGATGGCTCATTGTCTGGCGGCTATAACGTGGCGATAGGAGAGGCTGCACTTGGTGAGAACGAGGGCGGTCAAGAAAATGTAGCTGTCGGATGGAATAGTTTGGACGCTAATACCTCCGGCAATAACAATACTTCTTTGGGTTCTCAATCACTTAGCGGTAATACTAGCGGGGCAAGCAATACGGCAGTAGGGAAAAATGCTCTAAGAGCAAATCAGACCGGCAATGACAATGTGGCGGTGGGTCAACAGGCGCTTGAAGATAATACTGCATCTGGTAACACTGCGCTTGGCTATGCTGCTCTTTTAGAGAACACCTCTGGCAGTTCTAATACGGCTGTTGGAAAAGGCGCACTAGATGCAAATACTACCGCATCTAACAATACGGCAGTGGGTAAGGATGCGGGGAGTTCGAATACTACTGGAACCCAAAACACTTTTGTTGGTCGTGCTGCGGGACAAAACAATACTACAGGTGCATACCAAGCAGTGCTTGGTGACGGCGCATTAGAAACTAACACTACTGGTCTTTCTAACACTGCAATTGGTCAGTACGCCCTCCGCCTTAACACCACCGCATCCAACAACACCGCTGTGGGGTATCAGGCAGGGAATAGTAATACTACTGGTGCAAACAACAGCTTTATTGGCTACGCGGTGGGTTATGCAAACACCACAGGCACAGAAAACGTGGGTGTTGGCGGTCAGGGTGCGTCTTCAAATACCACACTTCGCTTCAACACAACCGGTAGCAACAACACAGCAATCGGAATTAGTGCATTACAAGCCAACACCACCGCCAACAACAACACTGCCGTTGGTTATCAGTCTCTGTATGCAAACACCACCGGCACACAGAACGTGGCTGTAGGTGCAAATGCGCTTGATGCCAATACCGGTGCTGGGAATATGACCGCTGTTGGCTACAATGCACTTGGCGCAAACAATGGTGGCGGCAATAGCACTGCTGTTGGGGCAAGCGCACTCGCCTCAAACACCTCTGGAGCAAGCAATACGGCGGTGGGTTATGCAGCCCTAGATGCAAATACCACGGGAGAACACAATACTTCTGTAGGTAGGGATGCTTTAGGCGCACACACCACTGCTCAAGGAGCCACCGCAGTTGGAAGTCTTGCACTCCAACTCAACACTACTGGCGCAAATAATGTCGGCATTGGCTATACTGCACTGCGATATAATACTACGGCAAGCAACAACACTGCGGTGGGTCATGCAGCACTTGGTGCAAATACAACCGGCACAGAAAATGTTTCTTTTGGTTATGTGGCTGGTGACGGAAATCAAACGGGAAGTTATAACACCTACATAGGTGGACAGACTGGTAGGTCAACTACTTCTAGCTATAATACATTCATCGGACACGGGTCAGGATATCATATAAGTTCTGGCTCAAAGAACACTATTCTTGGCTCATACAACGGCAATCAAGACGGCTTAGATATGCGTACAGGCAGCACATACATCGTGCTGTCGGATGGCGATGGTAATGCTCGAATGTACTATAATGGTGCTAATGGCGGGTGGAGAATTGGAGATATAAATACAAGTTCTTCGTCCACAAGAGGGCATAATATTTGGCGAGGAACTTATGAAGGCTATCATATTATTCAAGGTAAAAGCGGGTCTTCCGGCCCTACTTTTCAAGTATACAAAGAAACAACTCTAAATTTTGCTGTTAACGTAAATGGAAATGTCACAAATACAAATAACAGTTACGGAGCAATTTCTGACATTAAACTAAAGCAAGATATTGTTGATGCTTCATCACAATGGGAAGACATCAAATCTTTGCAGGTTCGCAAGTTTAAGTTCAAAAACGATGTCGCAGAAAACGGAGATAACGCTAAAACCTGTCTGGGTTTGATTGCACAAGAAGCTGAATTAATTTCTCCTAACCTAATTGAAACTGTTAATGACCAAACCCTCGATTCAGAAGGGGAGCCGGTTAATACAGGAACGACAACTAAGCAAGTGAAATACAGCATTCTCTACATGAAAGCCGTCAAAGCCTTGCAAGAAGCAATGACCCGCATTGAAACGCTGGAGACGCAACGTGCCGATCTTGAGGCGCGACTGACCGCACTGGAGAACGCATAATGACACGAGCAAGAGACCTAGCCAACATTGCTGACGGTGACATTACTGGCACCCTAAATCTTGACGGCCTCACCGTAGCTGGCAACGTCAGCGTAGACGGCGGCACGATTAAGCTTGATGGTAATTATCCGACAGGCACAGGCAACGTGGCTTTGGGTAATACTGCGCTAGATGATGGCAGCTTGTCTGGCAACTACAATACCGCTATTGGCAATGAAGCCTTGACTGCAAACACAAGCGGAAGTGTAAATGTGGCTGTTGGACAGGGAACGCTTTTTGTAAATACCACAGGACAAGAAAATGTTGCTGTCGGTGGTAATGCTATGGCTGACAACACTACAGGAAATTACAATACGGCGATAGGTCGTGCTGCTTTAACAGACAACACCACCGCATCTGAAAACACAGCAGTGGGGTATCAAGCGGGTTACGCAAATACCACTGGCACTCCAAATGCTGCCTTTGGGTATCGTTCACAATACTCAAACACAACAGGCAATTATAATTCATCTTTTGGTGCGGCATCTTTAAGAACGAACACCACTGGTACTAATAATGTTTCTGTTGGATATGCGGCTCTTTACTCCAACACCACCGCAAGCAACAACACCGCTGTTGGGCATCAGGCTCTATACGATAATACTACTGGGGCGCAGAACACTTCAGTCGGTTTTAGGTCACTGTACAATAACACAACGGCTTCAAACAACACGGCGTTGGGCCAAGATGCTTTGTACACAAATACCACTGGTGCAAATAACGTCGCACTAGGTCATTCAACATTGGTTGCAAACACCACCGCCAGCAACAACACAGCAGTTGGGTATGTCAGCCTTACATCCAACACTACTGGCACAAACAACGTGGCACTAGGTAGTAACTCGCTTCAGCCAAACACTACAGGCAGTCAAAATACTGCTTTGGGCAAAGGTGCTTCTGCAAGTAACTCAACAGGCAGCAATAATACTTCTGTGGGATTTGAGGCTCTCGTTTCCAACACCACCGGCCATTCGCATGTAGCGTCTGGTCATAGTGCTTTGTATTCTAACACTACAGGAAATGTTAACACTGCTTATGGATTCCAAGCACTTTATTCTAATACTACAGGTTCAGAAAATGTAGCTATTGGACCTTACGCACTGGACGCAAACACTACAGCAGTAAACAATGTAGCAGTAGGTCGTCATTCTTTAGGAACAAATACTACAGGCACAGGCAACACTGCATGTGGTGATGCAGCTTTGTATTTGAATACAACAGGCGACCAGAATACTGCTGTGGGTGCTGATGCGTTAATTGCCAACACCACTGGCAATCAAAGTTCGGCGGTTGGAAAATCATCACTCACGGCAAACACCACAGGGTCATCCAATGTAGCGATGGGCTTTGAGGCACTAAAGGCAAATACAACGGCAGATGGCAACACGGGCATAGGTTATCGGGCGTTGCTTGCAAACACCACTGGCGCAAACAACGTGGCAGTCGGAAAGGGTGCTTTACAAAGTGCGACCACTGGAAATAATTCAACTTGCATAGGTCAAAATGCTGGCTTGGACGTAACTACAGCAGCATTAACCGCAGTTGGGCAGGGTGCTGGTGCTAACGTAACAACCGGCAGCGGCAACACTTGCATAGGCCAAAATGCAGGTCAAAGCGTGACAACAACAACAGAAAGCGTTTTTGTTGGAGGTAGGTCAGATGGCGTAGGTGCAGGATATAGCACTACCGGCGGGTCCAATACATTTGTAGGTTCCGGTGCGGGTTCCGCTGTAACTTCCGGCTCCAAGCACACCATTCTTGGCCGCTTCAACGGCAATCAGGGCGGCATAGACATCCGCACAGCCACCAACAACATCGTGATTTCAGATGGCGATGGAAATCCTCGACTGTTGTTGGACAGCAATGGCAATCTAAGGGTGCCACAAGTTTATAATAATACAGTAGGCGGTTCTGCAAACACACTCATTCAATCAAACGGTTACTTTGCTAGAGCAACATCATCGTTGCGTTACAAAAACACAATCAATGATGCAACTCACGGCCTTGCCGAATTGCTTACGCTTCGGCCTATTACATACAAAGGCAACAACGACGGCGACACAGTATTCGGCGGCTTGATTGCTGAAGAGGTACACGACGCTGGCCTGACAGAATTTGTTACCTACAACGATGACAACGAGCCTGACGCACTGGCTTACGGCAATATGGTGTCTCTGTGCATCAAGGCCATCCAAGAACAGCAAGAAACAATCACAGCACTTGAGGCTCGTATAGCCACACTTGAAGCCAACTAAAGGAGTAACCTAATGGCACGAACTACAGAAGAACTCGCACAGGACTACACAGCAATGGGTCACTCCGTTGACCTCATCACCGCTGTAATCGCTGGCTCACAAATGGCAGACGAATCTGCTGTTGATCGTCAGGGTTGTGTTGACCGCAACGTCGAACACCTTGAGTTGATGGTGGCAAAGACGGATTGGGGCAGCGAAGATATGACAGCGGCTAATGCTGCTATCACGGCTGGCAAGGGCTACACAGCAAGCTGATGTTCGGTGAACTGGCATTATCTGAAAGGGCGATAGCCGCACAGGGCATTCTGTCTTTCGGTGGTGCCAGTATGATTGGCACGTTCAGCAAGGTAACTGCTGCATCTGGAGAGCTTCTTGGAATCATTGAGGCTTCTGCTAACTTTACTCAAGACACAGACGCAATATTTATCGCAAGTGCAGATGTCGTAAAGTCCTTTAACTTTACTCAAACGACAGCAGGGATACGGGTACAAACAGGGGCAGCAAGCTCCATCTTTGATTTCACGCAGAGCGCAGCCGGTATATTTATTGGTTCTGGCGTATCTACTCTTGATGCAAACTTTACGCAAAGCAGCGCAGGAATAACCGTTGCAAGCGGCATATCAGAGCAATCGTTCAACTTTACACAGGTTAGCACCGCCACCCTTATTGCTCATGGCCTGATAGAAGCAAGCGCACAGTTCGACCAAACCACTGTTGGTATAGCTATTAAAACCGACAGTGCCACAATGGATTTTGCGTTTGATCAAACTACTGTTGCAAACTTAATTGCAAGCGGTGCCGCAGAGATTAACGCTGTCTTTGTAATGACTACGGACGGCGGACTGTTGTGGGAGCGTATAGACCCCGGTGGTACACCTAATTGGTCTGGTATCACACACACTGGCGACACATGGACACAAATCTCTACAGGTGGTACAACAGACACATGGACAGAAACGGTGGTTTAAATGGCTTCCACATATACAGTAAACAGTGGCATTGAAAAACCCGGCACTGGAGAACAGTCAGGTACTTGGGGCGCAACCACTAACACAAACTTTGACATTATTGATCGTGTGCTTAACGGCGTCGGCACACTTACGCTGACAGGCACAACCACTACGTTAACCACGTCAGATGGTACTTTGTCTGATGGGCATTATAGAGTTTTGGTTTTGGGGGGATCTCCTTCTGGCACTAACACAATAACCATTAGCCCTAATGATCAAAGCAAGTTTTTTGCGGTGTATAACGGATCTGGGCAAAGTGCTGTGTTTACTCAAGGCAGTGGGGGTAACGCTACCATTGCAAACGGTGATTTTGGTTTAATCTATGCAAACGGCGCTGGTGCAGGTTCGGCAGTGACGTTGATGGCATTTCCAGTTACGTCCGGTCAGATCGCTGCGGACGCTGTAGCAACGGCCAAAATCGCAGATAGCGCAGTAACTTCCGCTAAGATAGCGGACGGCACAATAGTTGCCGGAGATATGGCGGATGATGCAGTAACCGCAGCAAAACTTGCTAGTGATGCTGTCGTAAATGCAAGCGTTGCTTCTGGAGCAGCAATCGCATTTAGCAAAATGGCAAATCTTACTACATCTCGTGCTTTGGTTTCAGACGGCAATGGAGATGTATCTGTAAGTGCTGTCACAAGCACAGAGATTGGCTACTTGGACGGCGTAACCAGTAACGTACAAACACAGATCGACAATATTGCTGGCTATCCTCAAGTCGTCACAGTCCTAACATCAGGCTCTAGCTATTCAATTCCTTCTGGAGCGCAAGCGATATTGATCAGAGCCTCTGGTGGCGGTGGAGGTGGTTCTGTTTGGCGGTTTTCTGGAAATGCCGCAGCAAATGGTGTGGCTGGCAACGACACAACCGTGTCTAATAGTACGTTGAGTATTTCTGTGACAGCCAAAGGGGGTAACAGAGGGATTGTCGCTACCTCCGGCCTTTCAGATTTCTTAACAGGAGATTCTGGCGGAGACGTACAAGAGGGTTCTGGCGCTGCCGGAGGCTCATCCTACAAAGACAACTATGACGTGGATATGGGAGATGGCCGCCCTGCTAACCTAGTGACAAAATATGTAACAGGATCAAACGTCGGCGGAGAAACTTTAACTATTTCTATCGGTGCGGGGGGTGCTGGTGGTAGCGCGGGTGGTGCGACTGCTGCAACGGGAGCTTCTGGATACGTTGAAATTTGGGTGTGGTAGATGCCGCTTAGAAAATTACAATTTAAGCCCGGTGTAAACCAAGAGATCACCTCGTACTCCAACGAAGGTGGTTGGCGTGATTGTGATAAGATCAGGTTTCGCTTTGGCTATCCTGAAAAGATAGGTGGGTGGGAAAAATATAGCTCTGCTACATATCTTGGTTCTGCTCGTGCGTTGCACAACTGGATCGCGCTTGACGGTTCTAATTACTTGGGCGTTGGCACTCACCTTAAATATTACATTGAAGAAGGTCAGGCGTTTGCAGACATCACCCCTATTCGCTCTACTACAGGGGCAGGTGACGCGACATTTGCTGCGACCAACGGCAGCGCCGTCATTACGGTGACAGACACCTCACACGGCGCAGTCGAAAATGACTTTGTTACTTTTTCAAGCGCAGCCTCTCTAGGGGGCAACATTACCGCTGCGGTTCTTAATGTTGAGCATCAGATCACGCAAATCGTAGATGCAAACAGCTATAAAATTACGGCAAGTGCTACCGCAAGTGGATCAGATTCTGGCAACGGTGGTAGTAACACCGTTGCTGTGTATCAAATCAATGTAGGTCTTGATTCTGTCGTCGGCGGCACCGGTTGGGGCGCAGGGACGTGGGGTCGAGGCGCGTGGGGTTCTGCGGAGCCTAACGGTTTGACAACGACAACTGAAATCAGGCTTTGGTCACACGATAACTTTGGCGAAGACCTACTGATTAACGCCAGAGACAGTAATATTTTTTACTGGGACAGAACAAACAACCTCTCCACACGAGCAATTGAACTGTCCACTATTTCTGGAACAAAACGAAGTGTGCCTACGATTGCAAAACAGATCTTGGTATCTGATCAAGACCGTCATGTGATTGCCTTTGGTTGTGACGGGCTGAACTCAAGCAATACCGCAGCGCAAGGAAACGGCACACAAGACCCATTGTTGATTCGCTTTTCGTCCCAAGAAGACCCGATAGATTGGTATCCTACAGCCACAAACACCGCCGGTGACATACGTCTTGGTGCCGGTTCTACCTTTGTACAGGCTGTTGAAACAAAGCGAGAAATACTTGTCTGGACAGATACCGCGCTAAATTCCATGCGATTTATCGGCCCGCCGTTTACTTTTGGCCTGCAACAGCTTGCATCCAACATTACGATCATGGGTCCAAATGCAGCGGTAGCTACTGAAGACGTTGTCTTCTGGATGGGCATCGACAATTTCTACGTTTATGCCGGTCAGACGCAACAGTTGCCATGCACCGTAAAGAACAAAGTCTTCCTAGACTTTAACTTTAGTCAGACAGCTAAAGTTATAGCGGGCGTCAACTCTGAGTTTTCTGAGGTATTTTGGTTCTACCCATCGGCGGCAAGCGATGATAATGACCGGTATGTTGTGTATAATTACGGAGAAAAAGTCTGGTACTTTGGAAATATGTCTAGAAGTGCTTGGTTGGACCGTGGGGTGCGACAATATCCAATCGCTGCGGAATCATCTTATCTGTATAACCATGAGTTAGGATATGATGACGACGGTTCAGCGATGAACTCGTTCATTGAGTCTGCTGCCATAGATATCGAAGATGGTGACCGTTTTGTTTACATAAACAAAGTGATACCGGACCTAACGTTTAGCGGATCGACAAATTTAAGCAGTCCGCAAGCCACGTTTACGGTCAAAGCCAGAAACTTCCCCGGCGCTAGTTTTGATAACACGGCGGCATCTGCGGCTATACGAACATCTGAATCTCCGGTAGAAAAGTTTACAGAGCAGCTATATTTAAGGGCGCGAGGCAGATCTTTTGCAATGCGTATCGAATCAGAGGCACTAGGTGCCAAATGGAAACTGGGTAGCCCGCGTGTTGATATGCGGCCTGATGGGAGGCGATAATGTCATCAAATCAGATTGCACCACCGCGATTACCTGAAGCTCCTGCGGAATATACCCCGCAATATATGTCTGACTTATTGAGAGCTTTAGAGTTGTTTATCGCGCAAGAAAGAAATCCGGGCGAGCTTCGCGGAACACGGATCACGCTCACTGAATTGCCTACTAGCGCGACGGGTTTAGAGGTTGGTGCTTTGTTCAACGACAGTGGTACAGTGAAAATCGTGACATGAACGAGTTTTTGCGTATACTTGTAGTAGCTAATAAGAGTTGACTCATGGGCTTATTTGACAAAATCGGAGATATCTTTGAGGACGTAAAGGACGCTGTCGTAGACGCGGCCCCTGTTTTACTGCCTATAGCCCTATCTTATTTTGCTCCCGGCATGAGTTTGGTAGGCAGGCAAGCTCTTGGTGCAGGTATCGGCACATTACTGCAAGGCGGAAAACCAGAAGATGCGCTTAGATCAGCGGCCATCGGCGGCGCTCTTGGTGCGGTACAAGGCGGTATTGGCGGGTTGATGCAGGGCGGTGGTGGTTTTACCGAAGGCTTGCAACGCTCTTTCCAAGGAACACAAGACACTGGTATTTTTGGTCGTCCTCTTCGTGACTCCGCTGCAGGTGGGGACCGCACTTTCAGAGAGAGCTTCTTGGGTAGAAATCCATTAGCTAACCAGCCCGCCGCCAACGCTGCAGAAGCCGCTAGAAATGCATCGACAAACCAAGACTTTCTAAAAATGGTAGAGCAAAGCGACTATAAACCACCTTTGGGTGACAAACCCGGAAGTTTCTTTGCAAACCCTTTTGAGAGCGGACCAACCACAGACACCATATTAAAATCAAGTAACTATGAAACTCTAATAAAAGAGGGTTTTACCCCTAAAGAGGCCGTTTCTTTCTTGAAAGAAGAGTATACGCCGTCAGCATTTGCTCGTTTTGGCGCTCCCGCTCTGGGCATTGCAGCCCTCGCAGCTTTCTCTGGCGACGACGAAGAGGAAGAAGAAGAGTACATGGAGACAGGGGCCGACCTGTATTACGCTGACCCTGACCGGTACAATATCAATTTGTATCAAAATGGCGGTGTTGTAAGCTCTTTAGAAGGTTTATCCAGACAAGCGCAAGATTTCAGTAATCAAGTACAATCGGTGATTAGTGGTGACGGAGGTAATATGAACCTCATGCAAACACCTCCCGGTTCTCTTCCCGTAGCTTTTCCAAGCTTCCAAGGTCGGCCTGCATTAACAAATTTTGAAGAAGAGAAGGGCGATTACTTGGGCCTAACAACGGGCGGTCAGCGGATGACCGGAGACATGGAAATGTATCGGCTGGCTCAAGAGGATGCACGTCGTCAGCGTGAGGGCGGGTTTATGGGTCGTGTGATGTTGCCCGGTGAAGGGTCGTTTGAGGACTTTATGAATATGAGGCCGCAAAATCTTGTGGGAATAACAGGAGCGCCTTCATCTTTTATTAGGTCACCTATGGGGTTTGAAGATGGCGGCGCTGTACCAAACAAGTACAAAGGCTTTTCAAAGCTGCCCGAAGCTGTTCAGGAGAAAATTGACCCCTCTCTTGCTGCAAAATACAAGGCCGGTGGTGAAGCTTACCCGCGCCGTACCGGCGGCATCGGCCCCGGATTAGGTTCTGGGACAAAAGATGATGTTCCTGCGCTTCTTATGGATGGAGAGTTTGTGATGACACGTGACGCAGTCAAAGGTGCAGGCGGCGGCAGTGTCAAGAAAGGCATTGATCGAATGTATGATGTAATGCGTGACCTAGAAAACAAGGCGACAGCATAATGGCTACTCAAACTCAAATAGTCCGCGAAGCTCCTGAAGTAGAAGCTCTTAAACTAGGGCTCATGGAATCGGCAAAAACACTTGCCGACACTCCAATTGACATACCCGGCTATGACGTAGAGGGGCTTACAGAACTTCAAAAAGCGGCGCTTCTACGTGCTAGGGGCATGTATGACCCTACCGCCGACATTGACGCGGCGCGGTTGGGTTTGACTGGCGCGGGTCAACAGCTTACTGATGCACAGAATTTGATTCTGCAGTCTCTTGGTCGCGACGGCGGTGCCGGTATTCGCGGTGCTATGGATCCGTATGTCAACGAAGTCATTGACCAAGCACAGCAGGACATTTTTGAACAAGCTCAAATGCAGGGCAACCGGGCAACTGCAGAAGGTATTGCCGCCGCGGGTGACGCCGCATTTGGTTCTCGCGGTCAAATCCAGCAAGGTATGATTGATCGGGACGCCATCAGAGAAGCTGGGCGCATTGGCTCTCAGCTTCGTAGTGCCGCTTTTACAGATGCCGCAAATCGTCTTGGCTCCGCCGCCGGTGGTATTGCCAGCCTTGCCGGGCAAGGCGCAGGGTTTGCAGGACAAGGAGCCGGGCTGGCACAACTTCAACAAGGTCTTGAGCAGCAGGGCGTCGGCTTTGGATTTGACGTGGGGGCACGGGAACAGGCGCAGGGTCAGGCAGAGATTGATGCCTTACGTGCGGGTAATTTAGAAAACTTGTACGAGCCGTATAAGAGATTAGGTTTTGTATCTGATATATATCAGGGCGCTCCTTCTACGCAGATGACTACCGTCACAGGAGCCGCGGGCGGCAATACAGCATCACCGTTTGAGAAACTGTTTGGTTACGGAACCGCGGCATTGTCTGGCGCGGCAGGCATACAAAGCCTGTT
>CAACVD010001393.1_pt1 | contig 11604 bp, 19 predicted proteins | sample 2381771 | NCBI WGS metagenome assembly CAACVD01 (sample SAMEA5211965, study PRJEB30684) | marine metagenome | biome: Marine; feature: Epipelagic; material: Water | collected 2015-10-15 | depth 15 m | reverse complement strand
CTGCTCGTCAATTACTCCTTCCCAAGTGCCATAAACCATGCTACTACTTATATGTAAGACAGGTGTCTTGGGATAAAACTTCTTCAATGACTCTAATCCCTTCACTATAGAGTCATGAGTAAACTCAGGAAAATGTTGAGAGAGTATTGCTTCTGATAAGGCTCCACAGTTAATTATTAAATCATAGTCTTTTAAGGGTAATTGAACATAAGAATTAGTTTTAAAGAAATGCCTATACATACCTCTTACTTTATTAACTCTGTAATGAAGATTGAGCTTTCTGTGTTTCTTTTCAATATCGTTTGTTTCTTGTAAGCCTTTACTACCTCTGTGAATAAATTTGTAACCAACATAGTTTTCATCAAAACCATCAACTATGTCTATAACATGTTGTCTTCCTAGAGAGTTTACTAGGTGACTACCAATAAAACCAAGTCCACCTGTAATTAATATTCTCATGATATCCTCTTGTTGTTTTTAGCGTCTAAGATTAATGTGTATAGTTCATCCGCAAGAAACTGGTTTTGCTTCTTGTTTAGGTGATTTGCGATCTCATCTTTAGATTTTTTGTATGGATTAGTTCTTAGGTCATTAAGAGGAGTTGAAAACTCTAGCCCATGCTCAAACTCATATACCCAAGAGAAGCTAACAAGATGAATTGCTAAACCAGCATAGTGTTTTAAGATTGCCTGATCAAACCAGTATAAATCTCTCTCATATCTTTTTAGTGCGAGAGTTTGACTATGTAAGTACTTATAGTATTTGTAAGCAGCGTCATACACAACATTAATATCTTTGTTAGCCTCTGCAGTGCCCATTGAGATAGGATAGCTGTCATGATACAGTCTGTGCGGCTCAGTCCAGCAAAATACATTGATATCAGCGGTAGGGTTAAAACTTTTGATAGCGTGCTCGTGCGCGGAGCCAGCCTTACCAAGTCCTATGATAGAGTGCTTTAATTTTTCTGCTAGTAGAGTAGTCCATGCTAGCTCTGAGTGCCTTAGCACCCCGTATCCGCCTTTACGACAGAACGAGTCTCCGCAAAAGTTTATCTTACCCAAGTTTTTCGCGAACCCACTCTATTGCTTTGTCATCAAACAGTTTAGCCTGAATGTGTGCCTTGTATGCATCATTCTTAAAAAGCATGTAGCAGGGCAACAAATCTGGTCTTTTAAGATGTCTTGAGAGTCTGGAATCAGTTTCATCAGCTGCCTCTGTTTGTAGCCCAGTAAACTCATTAGATATTGTCGAGAGCTGAGAATTGATGTAGTCTACATTTGTCTGATTAGAAGAATCAGCAAAACCAACTAGTTTATGAGTCATGTAATCGCTCCCTTAATGCGTGTAGTTCAGTTTCCATCATTGAAATATACTCTCGTAGCTCGTGTATCTCTTGGTGTAGATAACGAATATCACCACCAAGATCAGAGGCAAGATCTTTGAAGTTTGCGTTCATCTCTCGTAGATGGAATTTGAGTTCTTTTTCTGTCACATACATTGTTATAGACTACACAAAATGAAATCATTTGGCAATAAAAAACTCACTCAAGACAAGTTGTTGTTGCGTTCAGCTGTAAAATTAGATATTATACATTATAAATAATAATAAAGGACAAAACCTGATGCATCGCAGACCATCTTTACAAGAAGCAAAAGCACTACTCTCTCAACATGCTCCTGATATCATGCAAGAGTATCAAGAACTCATCGTTACTCATGGCGAGTTTTTTGCTGCTCGTTATATTGTAGACATTGTTGATCACTATAATCATATCAATAACATTGGAGTTGCTAATGGCTAAATCTACTCTAAACAAAGACTGGACACACACTGGATATAATGTGTGGAGTGTGATTCGGACTATTGACGAGGCTCGTAACATTGCTCGATACTCTCCGTGGAAAGCTCATGAGTGGATGGAAGAGGCTCGTAATCGTCTAGACATCTATGAAGCTCCGTTTCACGATCAGTATGAACATGCTGTTCGCGAAATCAACTCACTGTGGCGTTCACTAGAGCGTTATCGGTGGTTTAATAAACGAGAGTTCTGGACCAAAGGAAAAATTCAACATCCTCCCACGTATCTCGAGTCGCTATTTGATGAGTAATCTGTCTTATATTTTGTATATTGCCTAATGTTTTTTTATGTGCTAATTTAATGGAGTTACCAATGCACTTTAAACTTGTGTCGAAGAACGCATACCGCGATCTTGTTAGAAACTGCCGTCGCATCAGCATCTCAGAGCTGAGTGATAGTGAAAAAAGCGAAGCTTTTCGAGAGTTGTACGAACTGTTGAAGCCTCGTCTCGGAGAGACAACGCGTACACTTAACGCTGAGGCAGCATATGCATCGCGTTGTACTCACTGGAACCAGCGTGATCTAGCTGTTCTCAAGCCTGTAAAAACTGTTCGTAATCCTTGGTTACGCTTCAAACGTGAGTTTGTTAATGCTATCTACGCCAAAAATGCCTCTACGCGGGTAGAGATTGCTCTGGCTTGGTTATATAACCACCAGTATCGCGACGACTGGCTTCCATCTTAGGTTCACGCGAAGCGTGTGCCTTATTGCGACCGAAGGGAGCACGCGTTGGAACAGAGTCAAAAATACGAAAAGATGGTATGGAAGATTCTATCTGGTATACCTATCGAAGTATTTGATGAAGATGATGGGTCAGTATGGGAAAATGAGACTTGGGAACTAGTTAAGTCTCGGTCACAGGGTGACTTTGCCGGGTCAAGAGATATTGGCTCGGCAAACATCGTTACAGCACTTAATTTAATTCATCAAAGACTTTTAATAGACTCCTCTTTTAAAGATGATGCAGCTATAACTAGTCAAAGATATTTCTCAGAAATTTTAGACGAGCTGTGCGTCAAGAGACAGATCAGGAAAAAGCCTGATCTAGTAAGAAAAACATTTACTGTTCTAGAGAATGAATGAACATATCAAAATTCCGCTTGTCTTCGACCACCCATTCAAAAGTAATGTTTGGTTCCCAAATTATGCCGGCACTGATATAAATGATATTCATCGGTCAACCCGCTTTCAAAGACAGATTCCTTGGATTTTACAAACATTTGACCCACTACTTAGTGTTCATTCAGCACATGAGATAGACGATCTTGATTGGTTTATCTATCCTGTGTCTATGAACGAACCTTATTATCAGGTTAGATCTTTAATAGGCAACTATCACCATGATTATGGATTTTGGAGCTTTATTTCCCCACCAGTAATTAAGTCATTAAGAGAAAAAAAAGGTTGGATACTGATAGATGCTACTCTAGAACCTTTACGTGATGACGATCTTGCTAACGTTTTAAAAGCCATTGATGATTGTTCTGAGTTTCCAAATGATAGAATTCTTATTAATGTATCTAGTCTAAAACATGTTAATCATCCTCAAGTTGTTTCTTTGCCTAGTTGGTTAGAGTTACACTACTGCGGCACAGGAATTTATGAATATAAAGACGAAAAAAAACTTGCTGATCGAAGAGGAGAAGGAATAAAGAAGAGTTGGACATTGTTAGGCTCAAGACTTTTTGACCTAAGAAGCGATTATAAACCTCCTAAAAAACGATTTTCTCTTTTTCAACAGCGCTGGTATAAGCATGCAGGCTCTGCTGTGCTTATGTTTTTGATGGATAAGGCTGACTTTTTTAAATTTGGTCACGTTACTGCTGATGAGCTGGACTCCTTTTCTGAATATTTTGTAGGACTTGGAGGTTATAAAATTTGGAAAAATGTAGGCGAAAGTCTAGAGTTAATGCACTCTGATGATGTATTAGACCCTGTTACTTTTGTTGTCGATTACCAAAAAGCTGGTGACTTAAACATTGTTGTTGAGGCATACTATTATGATGATGTAGTTGATTGGTCGATGATCACTGAAAAGATTTGGAGAAATGTTGGTTACAGAAAACCTTTCATCGTAGTTGGACAAGAAGGACTTTTAGATAAATTTCACACTCTTGGCTACAAGTCTTTTCACCCGCATATCGATGAATCGTATGACAGAGAAGTGGATGAGTCTAGAGTTTTAAAAGCATTTTTACAAATCAAAAAATTTATCGAAATGCCAGAAGATGAAGTTAAAGACTTGCTGCTAAAGTTTGAAGATATTCATAATCACAATGATTATAATTTTCAAAAACGAGTTTCTTCTACTTACTTCTTATTTTTAGCGATGAGTAAAAATGATACCGATTCTATTAGACAATTCACATTCTCCTAATGTATTTTTACCAAACGCTGTTGAGTCTAATATTATGGACACTTATTATAGTCCAAAATACAGAGCTATTCTCCCAAGACAGCTTCACTCATTTGACTTATCAATTCATACCGTAAAAGAGATAGATCAGATTGATTGGTTTGTTTACCCTATAATTATAAATGAACCTTACTATCAAATTAGACACTTTCACAACCCTGATCACCCAAGCTACGGAATCTACAATATGATACCGTCAGAGGTTTATGAGGCTGTTAAGGCAAAAAAGGGTGTTATTTTTGTAGACATTACAGGAGAGCCTTTAGAGAATCATGACCTTAGCCAGGTTAGGCAAGGTTTTGCCAATGAAGAGTTCAACATATTTTTTAATATAGGTTCTCCTAAACAGGTTGATAATAAACTCTTTTTTACTTTTCTAGGTTGGATGGAAGACTATTTTAATCTTGTAAAGCAAAGTAGGCAGTCATATAATAACTTACATACATCCGATGGAAAAGGTATGTTTTGTAAGAGAGATAAAAGAGCGTTTTCGCTATTCAACGCTCGTTACGAGAAGCATCCCGGAGCCTCTATCATAGTATCGTTACTTGATAGGTTGGATCTAATGAAACATGGCCATGTCTACGTTCAAGACAAAGCAAGTAATATTGTAAACGCCTATGATATAGCAAAGCAACAATTAAAAGACTCTCCTGCTTTTTTAGGACGATACAAAGCACAGCCGATAAGTAAGCCAGAGCACATTTACCCTAAACCTTTGTTTATGGATTATTCCTTGTCTTTATCACACTTTAATCTTGTTGTTGAAGCTTACTACACCTATGAGATGGTAAACTGGCCGTACATTTCAGAAAAAACTTGGAGAAATATTCAGCTCAGGAAACCTTTTGTTTTAGTAGGACAAAAAAATACTTTAGCAGAGTTTCATAGATTAGGTTATAAATCTTTTCACCCATATATTAACGAGTCTTATGATTCAATGGATGATTCAGTTCGAGTTTTACATGCGGCTAAAGAAGTAAAAAGGCTCTGTAATTTTACAACTCGAGAGTGGCAAGAGTTCCATAAAAATGTAGAACACATTCACAAACATAATTGTGAACAATTTGAAGCTCGTAAAGCAGAATTTAAGGAGTTTTTATATGGTTTTAGACGTAACTAAGTTAGATAACGTTTCATCTTATCCACTACACAAATTAAATTTCTTTGCGGTAACTAAGTGTGCAGGTACAGCCGTCAAGGCCTCTTTACTCAAACAAAAAGTAATAAGCTCTACCTCTCTTAGATATGATTACATTTATGACCATCCAGAGGCTACTTATATAACAAAAGAACACGCTAGTCTAATGAGTGACGAGTGGTTGAATTTTTCTGTAATTCGGCACCCCTATATAAGATTTACATCTCTCTATAAACACTTTATTATTAGAGACCCTTTAAGAAGAAAAGAACTTCATCCTCACCTTCTGCAACACGGAGGACTAGACTATTTTGCAGACTTCCTTTTTAACAATACAGATGATCAGACTTGTAACCACCATATGAAGTCAATTAGCTCTTTCTTATTGGATAAAAATGATGTTATTATCCCTGATATAGTGTTTATGTTTGATCAAGAATATAAAACAATAATCGATTTTCTAAATTCATATGGATGCACACTAGAAAAGGCTAACGTATCAAATATAGATTTAGAGTTATCTTCTTACACTAAGAGACTAATTACGGAGCGTTACGCTCTAGATTTTGAAACCTTTAACTTTGAGGAGTAATATGGAACACGCGTTAAAACAAGAAGTAAAAACAGAGATCAGCCGTATTGTCGATCTTATGATCCAAATTGAGGCTATGCGCGAACAAATCGCATCCCTTAAAAAAGATATTAAAGATGAATACGGAATTCCAGTAGCTACTATTACTAAGGTGGCAACTATTGTTCGTAAACAGAATCTTTCTGAGGAAGATGAAAAATGGGAAGAAATTAAAGACTGGGTTGAAACCTGTTCTTAATTTTTTTAGCTAATCTTATATGAGACTTTGCTCCTGCATGAGAACCATCTGGGGCAAAGTCTTTGTGCTTTTCAAAATCTAAATGAAAATTAACGTAATCATCAGTTAAGACCTCTAATCGATCATGCAAATGAGGAAAACAACAATGATGAATAGTCCTAATCCCAGCTTTTTGCGTAACTAGTATTTGTTTCGCTACAAAAGAAGACCATAAATCTTGCACTTCATTTTCTTTAGAAAAGTATAACATACCTGCCGCGTGCCATGCAGCCCTGTGTTCGTTAGTATTTTTTCGCTGATTAGCTAGAATCTGTTCAGATAAGATCCAGTTTCTATAATACTTTTCATTTTGCATTACATGATTAGCTATTATAAAGCCTTGTGTTATATCATTTCTAAAGTCCCAGACATGCCAACGATATTCGCTTGTGTGACCGATAACAATTAAATCAGGTTTCATCTTGACAGCTTCTTCAACTTGTGTTGTAATAAGGTATTCAGAAGCTCCGCTTTGGGCTAAATTTTTAACATTATTAGATAAGAGGTATGGATAGGCTTGATTTTTATCTTCAAGCCCTTCTCCTTCTGTATAACTGTCTCCACAGGCTACTATGAACATAAATGACGATATCTTTGTTGTTGGTAATTCTTGGTCTATACCAAGCGATGAAGCTCCAGTCCCTGCTTTTGATCAATTAGGTTTAAAGCATCGATGGGAATTACCTGGGGTTACTTTAGATGCACAAGCAGAATACATCATAAATAACGATCTTGTCAATAAATTTAAAGTTATCTGGTTGATTGGACATCATCACCGCGCGGACCCAAGAGGTAACGGTGATTTTCTTCTACCATATCACTGGGGAAGTGGAGATATTTGGGGTAAACTTGTTCAAGATTTGTGGTTTAAAAAAATTACTAGACAAGCATGGTACTGGAGAACTAGCGCTCTTTTTGTGCGGTCTGTTTTACTTGATGCTAATCCTAGTAATCTTTTATTAATACCAATATATCGTCCTAACGTTTTAGATAATGAAATGATTATTGAAAATCCGTGTATTTGGAGATATTATCTTAGAGATTTAGTAAAAGAATACCCTGATGGCAGGGGGCACATGAATCAAGCAGGACACAATCATTTTGCTCCTAGACTAGCATCGGAGATTAATAAAAGATGGGAAATTTCGTTGACCCACAGTGGACTTCCGCGATAACTATCGGATTTAATGGAGCCATAGCTAAAAATGCTAAAAAGATTGTTGAATTTTGTGAAGAAAACTTTATTTTACACGGCCACCAATGGAGATGTGACGTTGCAGGAAAAACAGCGATTCTTTTAAAACCAGGCGAAGGCTACGAGTGGCACTTTGACAATCTTGATTATGCACACAAAAGATTAACTACTTCAAGACCTCAAAGGTTTTGGACACACATAATTTACTTAACGGAGGGTAAACCTTTTGAGATTGGATCGTGGTCGCCGAAAGGAGACAGAGTTGAACAAACAGACTTTTCAGCGCCAGAACCAGAGACCATCTTGGCTAGAATATACCCAAGACCTGGACTTTCTTTATGCTTTCCTTGTTTCATGGTTCATCGTATTCAACCTATTGTCGATAATCGTCGTTGGGCTTTTGTCGATTTCATAAACACTCCAGATTACTTAGGCAACTCTAAGAAAGATTTACAAAACTTATTTAATAGGTATTTTGATGAAGATACTAGGCGTCAGCTCCTATCATCACGATAGTGCAGCTGCTTCAATAAACAATGGACTTATCGAGGGTGCTTCTCATGAGGAGAGGTTTACCCGTAAAAAGTACGATAATTCCTTTCCAAAAAATACTATTGAGTGGTTAAAAGACCCACACGAGGATTGGGAGTTTGCCGCTTTTTATGAAGAGACTACCTACGATAGATTTAAGTCTGATATTCGTAAATATACAAGAGCTAGACCTATTCTAGTAGATCATCACGAAGCTCATGCTATGAGTTCTATTCTTATGACAGATTGGTATGAGTGTGCAGTGATGGTAGTGGATACTGTGGGTAATAAATTTTCAACATCTTTAGGAGTGTATGAAAATGGTCAAATTACTTGGCTCAAGAGATTTCGTTACCCGAACTCTCTTGGTTTATTTTATTCTAGTGCTACTCGTCTTTTGGGACTTAAACCATTATCAGACGAATCCCAGGTCATGGCTGCAGCTGCTTACGGAGAGCCTAAATGGTTTGATTTTATAAGATCAAAAGTGCTGCACCATGATTACAAGGGTCACTATGACTTATTAATAAACCTTGAACGAGGATTAGGGTATGGTTCTTTAGATTGGGATATAGCTGCATCCGTGCAAAAAACTATTGAACATGTTTTAGTTAATCTTGCTGGATGGTTACAGAATGAGACTGGTATGAGAAATCTTGCATATGCAGGTGGGGTAGCTTTAAATTGCGTTGCTAACACTGAAATTGCAAGATTTTCTGGATTTGATGATATATCAATTCAACCAGCTGCAGGAGACGCTGGTTGTGCTCTTGGTGCTGCAGCACTTATTGAGCGGCCGCTATGGGAAAATGCTTATCTTGGAGTAAATGCTAATGACGGAATCTTAGCGGATCAACAAGCTGAAAAGGTCTTAGCAGGAGAAATTGTTAAGATTGTTCAGGGTAGGGCAGAGTTTGGGCCTCGTGCACTAGGTAATAGAAGTCTAGTTTGTACTCCCACACCAGATAACATAGAAAAGTTAAACACTATCAAAAATAGGAAAGAGGATAACTGGCGTCCCTACGCTCCTATTTGCCAAGAGGAGGAAGCTTCAAACTGGTTTAATATCTATAAACCAAGCTATGAGATGTTATTTACAGCTGATATTCGTGGTGGTAATTTTACCACCTATGATAACTCTGCTAGGTTGCAAATAGTAAATGCAAGTAAAAATCCTTATCTATGGAAAATTTTAGAAATCACTAGGCAACATGGTTATCCTATATTAATTAACACAAGCCTAAACGCTAAAGGTAAACCTATTGTTAATACTTTGGAAGATTTAAATGAGCTATCAATATAATTATAGAGATAAACCGTATGGTCACTCCGCGGCCATTCAAGACAAAAAAGTAATAGATTTTATAACTCAGTTCGAGCCAGACTTTAGTAAAGTTCTATCTAAAGAGATAGATCAAGAATTTACCTCAACATTTATCGATTGGATTAATAAAACTAACAACTCCATTGAAGGTTTAGATGATCTGAAATATGCTGTGTACTCTAATGGAACCACTGAGGGTTTTGATAAATTTTACCAAAACAATAGTCATAGACGTTTTCGGTGTTTCAAAGGGGAATACTTATATCATAAACTAGCTTGGAGAGAAAAAGATTGGGCTTTTATTGAAGATGATGACATCATAGAAAATGATGCGGTTGTAATTAGTCTTCCCTTTGCGGATACAGGATTCAAACACTCTAGACAAGATGAAGTATTAGAAATATGCTCATTTTTAGGTGTTCCTGTTTTACTTGATGCTTGTTATCTAGGAATTTGCTCCAATGTAGCTTATAATTTTGCTTGGCCTTGTATCACTGACGTCACTTTTAGTTTAAGTAAAGTTTTTCCGGTTGCACACGCTCGAATAGGAATGAGACTAACAAAAACAGACACTGATGATATGTTATTTGTGTATGCGAAACAAGGGTATACAAATAGGATAGGGGCAAAACTAGGTATCAATTTAATGAGAAACTTTTCATCTAATTACATTTTTAATACTTATAGAGAGAAGCAACTTAGTATGTGTAAAGATTTAAATATCACTCCTAGTGACACTGTGGTTTTTGGTATTGACTATAAAGGTGATTACTCTGAGTATAATAGAGGAACAAACTCTAACAGATTAGGTCTTCATAAATTCTTAGGGGAACAATGAAATTCAATTACATAACTGAGGTAGAAACTGATACTTTACCAACAGGTAGGACATATCATACCCCCGACGGCTCATACCCCTCTATTACTACTATTTTGGGGAAGACTGCTGACAACACTTGGCTTATCAAATGGAAAGAGCGTGTAGGCGAAGAAGAAGCTGCTAGGGTTTCAAAAGAGGCTACTGACCGTGGTACTCTGGTCCATGAATATGCTGAAAGATACTTTAACGGCGAGGATGTGTGGGATGAGATTATGAACGAACGTCTTGATATTAGGCAGATGAGTCGTGATTTAATTCGTGCTACCGAAAAAGGAGTAGAAGAAGTTTGGGGTCAAGAGCAAGTATTGTGGTCAAATAAATACCGATACGCAGGAAGAACGGACATGGTAGGCATTTGGAAAGGAAAACCAACTATTATTGACTTTAAAACTTCTAAGAAGAAGAAATCATCAAAGCAGATTACAGATTACTACATCCAAGGCTGTGCCTATGCCGTAGCACATAATGAGATGTATGGTACAGGGATTCAGGATGTAGCTATTATTATGACTATTGATGGGGCAGAACCTATGGTTTTTGAAAAATCTGCCGTTCCTTTTCTACCGCTGCTAAAAAATAGGAGACAGATGTTTGACAAATTGCAAGCAGATTCCTCTACCTAAAATTGACAATATTGATCTTACTAGGTTAGACTTCTTTTTTAAACTTGGTAATCATTTATTTTCAACTCGTTATTCACATGAGTCGTGGAAATCTTTTGATCTTTTGAGTGACGGAAAACCCTCGCCTATGATGAAACATTTTCCTTATATTGAAGAGTGGATGAAACTTTGTGTCAGGCATACAGGAATCAAAAAATTTAAGACAGTTTACTTGTCTGTATTACTATCTAAGAATCAAATACCGTGGCATGTTGATATGACAGACACTAAATCTTTCTCTCCTGCTGCTATTACGTCTTTATCTACTGACGAAAGTTTCATTGAGTTTGAGGGCGATAAGAAATATACGTATAAAACTGGTCACAGTTACTTAATCAAAAGCGGTAATAGGCATAGAATATTTAATCTTAGTAATAAGAATAGATATACTTTATGCACTGTGCCCGAGGAAAACCCATATGTTTAAATGGTTACTTAATCTCTACGAAGAGTGGAAATTCAACAGAGAATTTGAGAAAAAAAAGAAAGAGCTTTTAAAAGCTGATCCTTTTATTTATGAAATCCCAGATGATGACAAGAAGAATTAAAAAGCCATTGAAGGATTTTTTTGACAAACAATCTTTGACTGAATGGGAAAAATCTTTTATATTAGGATGTATAAATTCACAGAATAGACATCCCCAACTGACACATAGACAGTGGGAGACTGTTTGTAAAATAGAAAAGAGATATAGAGATGTCGAAATATCCAGGGGTGAAGAGACTA
>CAACVD010001391.1_pt1 | contig 11611 bp, 11 predicted proteins | sample 2381771 | NCBI WGS metagenome assembly CAACVD01 (sample SAMEA5211965, study PRJEB30684) | marine metagenome | biome: Marine; feature: Epipelagic; material: Water | collected 2015-10-15 | depth 15 m | reverse complement strand
AGTAGTCGCAACCTTTGTGCTATTATCTCCTGTGCTTTGAGTAGTTGCTGTTGTACTAGAAGCTATAATACCTGTTAATGTTCCTTCTACATCTGCAACTAAAGTAGCAACTGTATATCCTGTTCCACTTGTATTAACTGTTGTAGTTGGTTCTTCTTCTAGATTTCTAAATAGTTTAAATTTATTATCTCCTGTATCTCTAAATAAACCTGCATATAATGTTGTTCCACTAGGTGCATACTTTCCGTAAAATCCTATATCTACTGAATCTGCACTTGTGTTATTGTTTGCTAATACTATTAATGGGTCTTTTACAGATAGTGTATCTGTTCCTACAGTTGTTGTTGTTCCGTTTACTGTTAAATCTCCTGTTATAGTTAAGTTACCTCCTACTTTTGCATTTGAATAAACGTGAAGGTCGTATGTCGCTTCTGGTGTTACTCCTATACCTATTTGAGTTGTAGAGATATATAGTGGAGTACCGTTTCCTAAACCATCTGTGATTTGTTTTGCTGAACTTCCAATAGCATCGTTATCACTAGCTTTTAAAAGTGCATCATAAGTATTTTTTATTTTTGTGCTTGTTAATGTTGCCATTATTGCTATTTAAATAAATTAATAATTTTTTTATATTAGCCTCTTTTGGCTTATACCTTTTTATAATACCCATCCGTTGAATAAACTGTCTTTATCAGGATAAACATCTTCGTTACTATTTGTATTATATTCTGGAAAACTTGTTTGATTGTGTGTCATATAATCAATAAATCTTCTTGTATAATATTCAGCGAATTCTCTTTCTTTTTGTACTAAATAATCAACTTCATTTTTTGATACTGTTTCTGCATTTTCGCTTGTATGCTTAAATATTCCTCCATTTTTAACTTGATATGCTGCAAAAGGTAAGTAATCAACCATAGCAAAATGAATCAACATAGGTTGTATGTATGTATTAACTAATGTAAGATAATCTCCTGTTAAACTATCAGCTATAATATCATTACTAATTTTATTATATAAATCAGTTCCTAAATAGTTTCTTATATGAATTTGTTGTGCTATTTTAATAAACTGAATAAATTTATCAGTATCTACATTACCATCTAATATAGAATTTCTAACTAAGTCTTGTCTTTTTATAAATAATGCTGTTGCCATTTCTTATTATTTTAACCAATCTGGTGGGTTTACATATCCTCTATTTTCCATATCAAAAGGTCTTTGTGCAACCTCTTTTGGATTTTTATTCTTTTCTGGTGCGCTTGGTCCTTCAAATCTTGCATCTTTTCTTTCATCTAACGGTAAACTAGATATAATCTTTCTTGCTTTTCCAACAGATATTTTATTATTACCTTTTTTAAGATAAACTCTTCGTAACCATACGTGCTTACATTGTGCTCCACCTTTATATAACCAAATATTATATTTCTCACTACCACCAATTCCCCAACCTGGATTGTTATCTTTCTCTCCTTGTAGGTCTTCCCATCTATAAACCTTGTTAGCTTGAATCATTTTTTTACAAAACTCTCTTGTATTATCTCCTATTTCTCCACTATAAGCATATCTAATCTTAAATAGACTTGTATCTTGCATAGATTTTTTTCTTGCATCTCCTGTTATAACACTTGCAAACTCAAAATAATTTTTAATATTACTTTCATCTTCTAATGCTTCTCTTTCATCTATTAATTCCCATTCATCTAAATCTATATCCTCTCCATTATCTAAAACTTTATCAGCTAATATTCCTCCTTTTTCATTATCTAAATATATGTCTGAATTAAGATTTTGCTTAATACCTGTTTCTTCTTCTTTTGTTTCAGCATCAGTAGCATTTTCTGTATCGGTAAATTCAAGTGGTTGAAGCGTTTTGAAGTATAAATTAAGCGAGATATTGTTATACGCTAATATTTTGTCCAAGTGGTCAATTAAAAGCGTCTGAAAAGGTCTAATAACAGTATTATCCATTAACTGTGATGCAGTTTCTAATTCATCAGCATTATTACCTAAACCTGTATTATCTTTTATACCCAATAACATAGGAGAAACAACTCTGTGTGATACCATTATCTTTTTAGTACTTTCTTCACTTAAAAATTGATATTGATTATGAGCATCACTTAATTGTACAGGTTCTATGCTTGCTTGGCTTTCTGCATTATCATTAAAACTTAATATAAACTTACCTGCATTACTACTACCACTAAACTTTTGATATATTCTTTGTTCTATCATTTGTCTTTCTTCAGCATTAGGAGTACCATTATTAAAATTAATTAGCATACTAGGTGCTAATCCATTCATTATATTATTTAAATGATAATTCGATACTTCTTCTTCTAACTCTGCATATTGTAAACCACCTTGATAATCAACAGGAGAATAGTAAAAGAAACCTGCTCTATATGGTTTGACATACATTATTTCTATTGCACTATTGCTTGTTCCAAATGTTGGTATTCTTTCTAACTTAGTGTTTTGATTGACTTTGCTCCAGTCAGGCGCATAGTAATATCCTTTTATCTCCCCGTCTTCACTTTTCTCTGCTCTTAATGTTTCAATAGGTATATGTTCTACTTGTGCTACTTTAGTTCTATCTTTAGAATAGATTATTTGTATAGCACATTGACCCATTAACTTTAAATCATAACACAACTTTCTAACACAATCTTTTTTGAATAAAGACACCATTTGTGCATACTCATTTGGTTTTTTATTAGAATCTGTTGCGTCTAATCCCTTACCATATATCATTTCACTAATACCATTAATAATAGCATTATTAGTTGGAGAGCCATTATATCTATCAATTAAATATTGAAAGTAATCATTATCTTCTCCATAAAATACATAGTCTCTGTTGTAAACTTCTTTTACTTCAGGACTTGTATAAGTGCTTAGGTTTATTACTCTTAAATCATTCATATTATTATGTAATCGTTATCGTGAGAACCTGCTGTATCATCATATACATATTCTCCACTATTTACTGAATAGTAATCATTATTTCCTTGATTAATTGTTTGGTCAGTACAAAATATTTTGTCTTTATAATAAATTAGCGTTTCAACTAATCTATCTCTAACTTCCATAGTATAAAATCTACCCTCTTTTAACACAGGGTCAAATGTAACTTGTAAAGTTCTATAATTATCACTTACAGCAGCAGTTACTTCATCATTAAATACTTCTTCATTAGATGATTCATCTTTTACAATTAATTTATAACTAGATAAAAAACTTCTTGGTATAACATTAATTACTTGTTGAGATGAACTAGTTGTAAGAATCTTCATATATATATAACGAAAAATTATTGATATTTTGCCAAAAAAAAAAGAGGACATATAGCCCCCTTTCTTCTATTTAACAAAATTACCTATTAAGCATCTGGGTCAATAGGAGTTGTAGCACTTACATCTGGTGCAGTTGCAAAGAATGGTGGTGCTGTTTCCTGAGCTGTTACTACAAGAGTAAACCCTGATAGGTCACCCATAGCCGCTCCTGATACAATAGTTCCACCTGTTACTTCTGCTCCGTGGTCTCTTCCAATTAAGAAATAATTTCCGTTATAATCTTCTACCACATAATGCGCTCTACCTGCATTTAATAGTTTGATTTCTTCTTGAGTTGCTACATCAAGATATGTAAACGTAATATTTAAAGTAGTTTCATAAAAAGTTGTTCCGTTTTCTCTTGATGATGTTACAGATGTTTCTAAACTTGAGTTTCCTTTAATCTCAAACTTAAAAAATTCTGCTGTACCGTCTGTTGGTAAAGTAATTGTTCCAGAACTTACTGAAGCATCAGTTACCGCAGACGAATAATCAAGAATGTAAACATTTTTTAATCCACCTACTGAATTTTTACAAGGTAATGTTCTTCCTTTTGATATTGCACAAGCCATATATTATTAGTTTTAAAAAAAAAGGTAGGTAGAATATACCACCTACCCTTTTATGTTATACAATTATTTATTTATTATGCTAAAGTAAGTAATACTAAATCACTTCCAATACCATATTGTACTCCTGCTGTAAACCTCATAACAACTCTTACATTTTGAGAGCCATCTAGGTCAGCCATATCCAATACTTTTACTTCATTCATATCAGACATTAAGCCTGTACCAAAGTATAAGTTAGATTTTTGTCCTGCAACGATATGGTCAGAAGGCATACCTGGAGTATAAAGTACTTCGATACCTTCAAAAGATAATGAAGCATTATTATTCCACCATTGGTTACCTTTATTATCATAACCAGCTGCTCCTAAACCATTAGCACCATATCCACCTAAATGTCTAATATATGCTTGATATGCTACAGGTGGTACATAGATTTTTAAATCTTCTTTTCCATAAACTGCATTTGGAATTGAATCAACAACATTACCTAATAATGAAGCAATGTTAGATGAAGTAAATGAAGTTTCAGAACCATTAGCTGCATCATTTATATCCGAATCAGCTAACATTGATACTGTAAATCCATCAAATTCTCCTGCGTTGGCGTTTACACCACCCCAGATATTAGTTTCCATTTTTTGTGCAACTTTGCCCGCAACGTGTTCTATTAAGAAATCAGAAAACTTAGGAGGTAGATTATCAAATGCACCAAAGCCCATTGATTCTGCTTCCCAATCACTTCTAAAGTCTTTTTTACATAGTTCAATATTAACTTGAAACTCCTCTGGTTGTAGGATTCTTTCAGTTAAAGTTATTGTACCTGTATCTGTAAAGTCGCAAGTAGCGTCTTTAATTAAGTTAGCATCTGTTGCTCCTTTTTTAAGTACTTCTTTAAACTTTACATTAGGTTTTACAGAGATATTATTGTTTCTCAATGTCTCTCCACTTAACAACGCTGCTGAAATATACTCTCCTGCAAATTCTCCAGCGTATGTAGTTGTAATTGATGTCGTAGTAGCCATAATTTTATTTCTATTTATTTATTAATTTTTCTTATTGATTGTCTTGCAAATTCAGCAGTAGTCATAGGTTTGTTAGCAAACTGAAAATTGTTTTTGCTTTCTTGTTTGTTTTCAGGACTATGCTTTAACGGTTTAGTAGCAGGTTGAGATAATTCTTCTTTTAACTGCTCTTCCTCACTAACTATCTCTGTTACTACTTTAGATAGTTGTTCACTGTATTCTTCTTTTTCATCATCTTTTTTTCCGTAACCCATTTCTTCGATAACTTTTTTAAGTTCATCCATTTCTTTACGAAATTCTTCTTTAGTCACATATTCCATTTCAACTTCTTCTTCTTCTTTAACTTCATCTTCAACAACTTCTTCTTCTTCTTCTTCTTTTTCTGCTTTAACTTCAGATATAACTCCTTCTTCTTTTATATCTAAAACTCTACCATCTTCAAGCATATACTCTCCGATAGGCATAGCAACTTTTTCATCTTCTGTTAAAATAAATATTTCTTGACCTGATTCAAATGATTCTGCTTCTAATACAGTTCCATTTTCTAATTTAAGTTGTGCTAAAACAACTTGATTATTTGGCGTTTCAGAAAGTTCCACACCTAATAAATTTTTAATTTGATTTACCATATCTTGTGCTTTCATAGTTATATAACGAATTATTAAAATTAATTTTGCATTTTTATATTAAATACTTCCTATTCCTTGAGAACGATATGTACCATCACAACATTCTATTGAATAAGTTTCTTTATCCCAACATAAACAACCTCTCCTACCACCTCTTGGGCTAGTAGTTCTATGTTGATTGTAATTTAAATTTTTATTTATTTTTATTTTTCTTCTCATTTAAGATTTTTTTACACAGTTAGGTCTTCTTTTACCATTTATCATTTGCCATCCTTTTTGCTCATATCCATCCCAGCAAGGACTTTTGCTGTTTTTTCCTGCTTCTATTGAATGTTCTTCACAAGGCATATACCAGACCTGCCCTTCATATTCGTGTTCGTGTGAACCCTTACAACCTAAATCTAATGCTATTTGCTCTGCTTTTTCTTTAGATGAATAAGCTAATCTATCATCTATAATAGCATAATCATCATTAACTATTTGTGTTTCTAATTTAGTTTCTCCTAGTTCTTTTAGTTTGCTCTCTGCCCATCTTTTAGCTGCTTTACCACCCCATAGTAAATAACTAATAGTACCACACGCTTTTGTATCTCCCTCATCGTAATATTCTTCTGCTCTACTTAAATAACTAAAAAGTCTTTTAATAGTTGATACACTTAATTTTTCTTTTGCTATAAGCTGTCGAGCTCTGTTTTTTCCTACTAAAGTTGCACACTTATTATTTACTTTTTTATTTAAATCAATACCTCTTTTAGCATTATTAACTACTGCTTGAGGATAATCATTATAAGTTTCTAATTCTATTTCTTCTGATAATAATTCTTTTAAACCACTTAATATTTCTTGACTTTCTTGTTCTGCTAAATCTTTAATTGTTTTATCTTTAGGTCTTTCCATTTTATCTGCAAAATACCCCTCAACACTAAATCCTTTTACTCTACCTGTTTTTACATATTCATTCCATACTTCATCATTATTTACTTTAACAGCACCCATCCAAGTTCCTAATGGTACAGACATATCATACTTTCTTGATTTATCGTGTACTTCATCTTCTACTATCCAAGATTCAACTAATGTTAATCCTTTTAAACTAAATTGATGTTCTAATGTTGATTTAGATTGATTACCCTTTAATAAAAAGTTTTCAGATGCTTTTCTTACAGTATTTCTAGAAAAATATATATAATACTCCTCTTGTTCGTTTCGCCTGTATATAGGCTTATTTGGTATTAATACTGGTCCTAGTAATATTCTTTTTTCTTTATCTAATTCTGCTAATTTAACTTGTTGGTCTTTTAATGCTATAAAATCTTCTTCTATTGCTGGGTTTTCTACAACAGAAATAGCTTCTATACCGTTAAACTCATCAGTTTCATCTATAACTAATTCTACTATTTTCATATTTATATAACGATTTAAAAATTTATATTTTGTGTTTATCCAATTGATGCACCTTGTACAATATTTCTATCTAATTCTTGAGCAGTTGAAACATCGTTACTTACTACAAATGCTTTAACTGGTTGTTGTTGTTGTCCTGCTATTGCTGTAGCTAATTGATTTTCTCCTGTTGTACCTACAACATTAAAAGCGGGAGGACTTGGTAAAACTCCACCTGAACTTGTTGAAGCTGATGACTGAGTTGTTTCAGCAGTTGGTTTTACACTTTTAATTTGTTGAATTGCTTTAGCTCCTGCTGCAACTGAAGAAGCTATACTTATTCCTGCTGTAATATTATTTCTTACTCCTGCTGCCGCTCCTGCAATTGGTCCAAGTTCTAATAACGCTCTAGCATTTGCTGCCGCAGTATTAGAAACTATTTTTGCTATCGCTGCTGCTTGACTTACTATTACAGATGCTATTTGAATTCCTTTGTTTTGTTCTCCTAATTGACCCAAGAAGTTACCAAATCCTGCAAGTAAATTAATTTTTTCTTCTTCTATTTTTGCTGTGGCATCTATTGCTGCTAATTTATTATCTAATATATTTTGTTCTGTATCTTTTTCATTTTTAACTCTTTTATCATTCCATTCAGTTGAAAGTTTTGTTGCTTGCTCATCATAAAATTTATTTACTTCTGCTATTGCCATTCTTTTAGCTGCGGCATTAGCTGATGATTCTTCTATTTCTTTAACTAATTTTTCTCTTTCATATTCTAATCTTATAGCATCTGCTTGTTCTGACTCTCCTAAATTCTTTAAAAAGAAATCTCTACGAATATTGCCAACCTTAGTATCTGCTGCAACTCGCATATCTATTTCTTTATTTAATCTATCTTGTAATGCTTTTAATTCTTTATCATAAGCTTCTTGTTGTTTTTTTAATCTTTTTTCGTTAGCATCTTCATCTATTTTATTTATAGATAATTGATAACCTGCTCTTTGGTTTTTAAGTTGTGATAATCTTTTTTCAGTTTCACTTACTGTTTTATCTCCTTCTTCTTTTACTTCTTCAGGGTCAAATATTAATCCAGCTATACCACCATACAATCCTTCTCTTAAATTACTTTCTTTACCTAATAAACCAAGTGCTGCATCTACTCCCTCTAATAATGCTGCTAGAGGTACGGTAATAAATTGTAATATACCCATTAATATTTCTTTATTCTTTTTAGAAGTTTCTATTTGTGATTGTCTTATACTTTTTTGAGTTTCTAATTGAGCTTCAAGTTGAGTAATTAATTCTTCTGTTGCTGCTTGTTTTAAACTAAGTATTTCTTTTTCTGTCTTACCTTGTAGTTTTAATATATTTTCAGTTTGCGAAATATTATCTAATTGTTCTTTTGATGCTTCTGCTGATTTTTGTTGACTCTCTAATAAATCTTTTTGCTGTGAAGTAACACCTGTGAATAGTCCTTTTATTTTTTCAAAATTAGCTATTAATGTTCCTAATAATACAACAAATGCACCTATACCTGTAGCTATTAGAGCTTTTTTAGTATTATTTAATCCTAGTATAAATATTTTTAATCCTTTAGCTGAAGAAATAAATAATCTACCTAAATTTTTAACTTGTGAAGCATAACCACCTGTTAATGTTGATAAACCAGAAGTTACATCTTCATTTTTTAATAATGTTTCATTAAATTGAGCTGCTTTAATCGTACCTACAGTTCTAGTTTTATTAGTACTTTTTAATACTTTATTTAATCCTTGTTGTTCTGTTTTTAATTTTTTTAAAGTTGCAGATTCAATCTTTAACTCATCATTCATTTTTCTTAAAGATGATTCTCTGATTGTTTTTTGAGTACCTGTTAAATCTTTTAATGATGCTTCATATTCTGCTATTTGAACTCGTAAATCTGCTAAAAATTGTTCTTGTAACTGAATACTATCGTTTAAATCATTAAACTCTTTTTGAGCTTGTTTAACATTTACTTTAACTTCTGCTTCTACTACTGTTGGCATAATTTATTTTTTTATCCATTTAACTTCTTTTTTTAATAAACTCCATCCATCTTTGAAATTTTCTGGTAATTTATATTTACCCTGCGCTATTTTTATTCTTTCTGTTTCTCCTTTAGCGTGTTTTAATAATTCTAATATATTTCCTATCATACTATATTTAATAATTCAATATCTGACTCTCCTGTTCCTAAATTTGTTGTTATACTGTTTATTCTATATTCTTGCTTATCTAACACAAACTTATCTGCTAGTGTATAGGTTCTTAATATCTTTAATGGCAAAAATGCTTTTAACTTTATTAATCTTCTTTTAGTATTAAATACATCTTGTATATAGTTCTTATATAAATCTTCAAATAAAGTACCATCAAAATTTTCACTAGGCGCCCATTCATTAGTTTCTAATCCGAAATGTAAAACTGTATCATCTGTACTTGCGCTTAATGATACTGAATTACTAGGTATATAATAACCTGTATATCCTGATTCTGGAATTGCAATATGTGATGTTCCTAATGAATTTAAAAATGATATAGTTGTAGGACTAGAATTATTGTATATAGAATAAAATAATAGTGGTTCGCCTTTTATAGGTTGCTCATTTTCATCTATCATATAACCTACTTGTACATTTTCTCTTGCACCTCCTGTTCCGTCTGGTAATCTTTCAAATTGCATATGCTCAAAAGGTACTTCTACTTTATATGTACCTCCATCTAATAACTCATTGTTATTATATTCTATTGAACCCCACTCTCTATTTGTTAATTGATTAAATACTGATGCTAATAACGACTTTGTTCCTTTAAATTTAAAAGATATTTCTTTATATGGTAATGCTACATTTACTTGTTTTTGTGACATATCTACATATTCGTCTATTGTAAAACTTGTGCCACTTGCATAAAAATTATCTAATGTTTGTACTTTAATTGTACCATCATCTTCTGTAAATGCAGTTAAATTCCATAACTTAAATAGACCAGTTAGAAAATCTATAACTTTTATTTCTGGTACATTTTTAGTTGGATAAAACTCTATTACTTCTGTTATTTCTGCTACACCTGCATCAATAGTTTGTTCTGAAGGAGAGCCAGGAGTTATATCTACAAACCCTAAAGTAAATGTATCAAATGTTACAGATTCAGTACCTCTTACAAATACTGTTAAATCTCCATCTTCTATAGAACCTGTAAAAGTGATATCTAAAGAACTTTGGTCTCCACTTATACCCACTACAGATGTTAGTAAAGCACCATCTCTATAAATTAATACATCATACAAAACCGATGTATCACTCATAACTGTTGTCAAAGATATATTTGTAATTTTTCTTTCAACTGTAATAGTAGTTGCAATAGGTGAAGTAGATACATAAACAGGACTAGGTGTTCCTGAAAAATCAGTAACTTGTGATGTAAATTCTTGGTCATCTTCTACAAGATTACCTTTTTTCCTTTGCATCCATAAATATAAATTATGATACCTAGTATTTGATGTATTAAAAAAATCTGTACTAAAAGATAAGCTAGGGTATGTAGCTTCTATCGCTTTTATTAAAACGTGAACTCTTATAGCATATTTTAAATCACTCCATAACACACCGTTCTTTTGACCTGGTTGGTCGTGTGATAAATTTCTAGAATCTTGAACGTGAGCTGATGAATCGTAATATAATCTAAAGTTATGTGCTATTAAAGGTGTTATAATTGCATCTGTATATGATACGCTATCTACTGTTGTATCATATCCGTTCTGTAATCTTAATCTTACTTCTGTATTAGAATAATCTATAGTAAAATTAGTATCTAGCCAAGATAACGCATCTAATTTATCTTCTCCTAAAACATCTTTTAAATCTACTGTATTACCAAAGAAAGTAACTCTATATGCGTAAGGTTTATTGTCTCGCATATCTACTCCTTCTAATTTTATTTTACCTTTCTCAAATGGTAAGAAATTAAGTTCTATAGTTGCAGATTTTTTTGTTCTTGCATCAAATCCACCTGTTATATTAAAATTGTAATAATGCTTAAATACTTTGTTATTGTCTTTAGATGCAGGTAACGAGAATGTCTTTGTAAAGTTTGTAAAGATTTTTCCAATATCTCTTACATTTTGTATAGTTTGTGTAAGAGAAACAGATTCGTCTTTAAACATATCCATTCTTTGATTCTCTATGTAAAGCTGTATATTCTGCATTATCTAATATCGTTTACTTTATTAAAGGCATAGCTAAAGTCAAATGTATAGTTTATGAGCTTGTCGTTTACTGATGTTTTAAACTGTAATGATTTTGTGTCTAGTATTATTGGTTTTACTTCTGTACCATCATACACCCATACTTGTTCACTTAACATTAGTTGTTTTATTACTTCGTTAAATGATTCATCTATAAATCCACTATTCATTTGTATCTTCTCTTTGCCTGTAACTTGAAACTGTCTTACAGAATGTTTTTCTTTATTGTATGTAGGGTCACTTACAAAGTCCATTAGATTACGCTTATAGCTTTCTGAATTGCTATCCATACTAATCATTGACTTTTTATGAAAAGGCATTATTTGTAATGCACCAAACTTGTTATAAAATACTACATCTAGAAAATCATATTTAGGTTCACATACTTCTTCTAATGTTA
>CAACVD010001389.1_pt1 | contig 11620 bp, 8 predicted proteins | sample 2381771 | NCBI WGS metagenome assembly CAACVD01 (sample SAMEA5211965, study PRJEB30684) | marine metagenome | biome: Marine; feature: Epipelagic; material: Water | collected 2015-10-15 | depth 15 m | reverse complement strand
ACTAAATATTTTTCTAGTATCCACCTCCTCCTCCAGATGATGGTGGTGGAGAAAAAGAAGGGGGTTGAGTAGGAGGTGGTGGGGTGTAACTAGAAACTATTGAAGGAGAGGGTACATCTATAGATTCACTAGAACTAGAATCCTCTCTATAAAATTCTAAATACTTACCTTTTAAAAATTGATTAAGCCCATTTCTTTTTATAGTTACCTCAGTTATTGATATTATATTTTGGTTTGCTCTACTTACACTTTCTGGATCTCCGGTTAGTGTCCAAAGCATGTTAAAAGCTGTATATAATTCCCAGTACCATTGTCTATCCCGACTTTTTAACTTAGAATATGTATCTTCACCTATTTCTACAAATTTTGGTTCATTATTTTTTACAGCAAAATATCTTACAAAAGCTCCTAATTTATAATCAGATTCAGTAGGAAGGGTATACACATTTATAGGTATAAATTTACGTTCTTTGGGATTATTTTGATTTATATAAGTGTAAAGCCTACTTACAGGGAGGGTCTGTTCTAAATAAACTTGATCCGCAATTAAAGGTCTTCCATTTAGAGGAGTATAATAAGAGGATAAAGATTCTTGATTTACTTCAGTTGGTACCCTTACTAATCTTATTACAGGATGGTCATTTGGTGTTTTTCCCGTAAAAAATTTTCCATCATGAGACACCCAATAAAATCCCCTATAATTATTCCTATCATTAATAGTAAGAAATTCATTACCTGAAGTAAATAAATTAGTTTGGATTTTATTTGTAGGTATATACATGGTTTGTATTAAAGTTGTTGGATTTCTGTTAATAGATTAGAGGTATTTACTGAGAATTTATTATCACCTTCATGCCAAAATAAACAATTTGAAGGACCTGATTCCATAGATAACCAAGCTAAAACATCTAAACATATAGCATCTCTCCCTGTTATAGTGCTTTCAAAACCTTCTAATACCGTACCATCCCTTGCAGTTTTACTCATTCTTAATTCAATATGGAGATGATGACCCGAATTTTCATCACCACTTGTAGTACCTTTATTACCTTGGTTACCTACATACTGCCCAAATGATGGTTGTGTGCCTTTTAAACTTGATACACCTTTGGAAGTATGACCATAATACATTCTAGCGGGATACATTTTATTTTCAAATGGTAAATCAAAATGGAAATAAACAGTAGAACCACCAAAACCATCAATATCACCTAGTACATACTCTTGATTATCATAATATGTAGGGATACAATAAATCAATTGGGGTTTATTTTTACTACCTGCGGCGACATCAGCTCCTGCATGTGCTCTACCCCACCTATTTTTAGAAGGTGCACTGGTTAATCTAGGATATGATATTCCATTATTTTCAATAAAATCGGCATCAAATGGAATCCATGTTCTTAAATTTACTGGGGCTTTTAACCATTTATCCATTTCTGGGTTATTAGTAGCGTTATTTTTAGCAACAGGATTAAGGTTTTTTCTATCGAAATATTCACCCCTCCATTCAAGTTTGCTAGGGTCCGGGGTATTAGCATATTGATTCCCTGCTACAGGTGAATTTCCTCCGGCATTTCCATCACTTGTGTTTCCTGAAGTAGTAATACCTGTACCTGTAGTACTTGTACCTGTAGTACCTGTGCCTGTAGAAACTTCTGTTACTTCTAGAACCTCAAACTGAGAAAAAGGAACTGAATCAAGAGCTTTAGTGGAAGATATAGGTAATAATGTATCGGGGTTTGGAAAACTATAAGTAGATATGTTAGTTTCCCATCCACTAGGAGTTATACTTTGGTTTAGCGCTTTAACAATTAATCCAGTTTTATTTTGTTCATATGATGGTGGTAAAATACTATCGGATAATTTAAATTTTTCAAATAATTTTATCCCTGAAATCCCATGTGTTGTGCATGAAAAATTAAAAGGTAAAAACATAGGAGAAGATAACTGGCCATTATTAACTAAATAACCAAATAAAGTATTTATAAAACTCCTAGCTGAAGAGCGAAGGGTACCTAAATTAGCTTCATACCATTTAAAATTAGTATAATCAGATTGATCCTCCAATTTCCCCATATTTGATGGGTCTCCATATGGATTAGTAACTGTGGGGTTTAGATCAATCGTCCCATAAACTAGATTTTGTGTAGGTTTCATTTCATTTGACAACCTTTTAAGCATTTCTAGAGGTGTTTCATTAGGTTTAGATTGATTATTTAAAGAGGAAAGACGCTTTTGTACTATTCTATCTTCTAGTCCTAAGTTATAAGAAGAAAAAGCAGTAGCATTTTCATTTACTTGGTTTCCATTAGCTTGGGCTCCTATAGCTATCATAGCTCCGAAATCAGAAGAAAGATTTGAAGTAAAGTTAAAATCTTTAACAAAGGATCCTCCAAAAGGTGTTACTCCAAAAGAATTCAATACAGCATATGGACTATCTTTAAGCCCAAACCTCGATTCATCTCCCGCATCTAATCTATGGGGAACATTTTCTCTAAAAGTAACAAACCCATCTTCCTCAACAGATATAGTAATTTGATTAATACCACCTAAGGCTATAGTTATATCACTAATTAATCTTTGTAAAAAATCTAGTATGGATGCTTCATTTTCTTCTTCGCTAGCAACAGCATCCATAACTCTCTGCATATGACCTACATTAACGGGTAAATTCATTAACCTAGCTACATAAGTTCCAGCTTGGTAATTTACTTGAGCACTCTCCAGTAATCCATTAAGATATGTTTGTTGAACATTTACTCCAGGAACATTAGTATTAGTGTATGGGATTAAACATACTGTAGGATCAGAAGAAAATTGACCTGGAATATGAGTTATTAGATTTTGATCTAAATCAAGTTCTACTATCCATTTATTTCTAGTATTTAAAACCAATTCAGTATAGAGTTGCCCACCTCTTCCTCGGTTTTGACCAGCTCCTGTTACATCTGCCCAATCTAGATTATCAAGGTCTAGGGTGCTAAGATCAATTTCACTTATGTCTAAACCAGTAGCGATATCTATTAAAGCTTCATCACTTGCAGTATTTAGGGGATTAAGGGATGGGAAATTGCCCCGATTCTCTCCTACTAACTCAGGTTGGACCATATTAAATTTAAAAAATGGAGTAAACCCTTTGTTACTGTTATAAGCTAAACAATTTTCTTGAATAAATGTAAGAACCGCTCCTAATTTTACATAAGTCTCAATTGGAAGTACTTGATCAGAATCCGTTATTATACTTGATATAGAAAATAAAGTCAGATCAGGATGGGATATAGAGCCATGAACTTTAGAAACGTATTCAATAGGTATTGCTCTTAAATCTCTTCTATCACTTCTTACTTTGAATTCGGGTATGTCCCCAAATGGGTCTTCTATGGGTCTAACAATTGTTTCATTAATTTCATCTAGTTGTTCCTGGAATTGGGCAGCTGGATCATTGTAAGTCTCAGGTCTAAATAATCTTACTCCTTGATTTTTTAACTTAGCAAGAAAATCTGCAAGATCAGAATTATCTCTTTTAGTATCTTGGATATAATTTTGAAGTGTATTATATTCGGCATCATTTAATTTACCATTATAACCTGAATAATTTACATCATCATATTGTTCAACAAATTCTGAAAAAGGCATAATATCAGTTCTACTATTTCCTGTAGCTACTTTTAAAGATTCTATTATACTACCATACCCTATCACTTCTACTGTACAATTATAAGTTCCATCTTTTTCAAATTTCCAATTAAAATTAGATACGGTACCAATAACACCATCATAATTTCCACTAGTAGATTTTCTTTGCTTTGCAATATCTTCATATATGGAATACTGATCTTTATCACCTTTTAACATATTTAGAGCCGCGGGAGTTAAAAGAGGAGTAGATTCTTCAAGAGAAAGAGTGTCATTATCAATGTATCGGGAATGACCATATTCTAATAGCACGGAAAAACCTGGTCTAAGAAATAATACATCTATTAATGCAAACTGTTTTTTACTATAACACTTTATTTCAATATTAGCCTTTGCTAGGGCTCCATTATTATAATATTGAACATTAGCACTTGTTATACCAGGCATAGGTATAAAGCCTCTACTAGTTCTTGTTATACCATCAACATCTTCTAATTCACCCCACCCATATGCCCCCTGAAGGGGATCTGATGGAGAAGAATTTACTCCGCTATTAAGAGCAAGTGTGTTTGTAGATGTATTATTATTATAAAGAGTTCCTCCTTGAAGAATTAATTTTTTTGCTAATTTATCACCCGCAATAAGATTACTAGATATTCCTATTGCTTCTAGTTTTTTTTCAAGAGTTAAATTCTTAAGATTCTCATATTTTTCCTCTGCTCTATCTTCAATATATTCATCAGTAATAGGAACACCCGAAGGTATCCCCCCACCTACTGTTTGATTGGTTTCATCAAGTTTAGCATAAATTTCTTCCTCAGTTGAAGGAATTAATTGTTCTACAAAAGCATCTTTATCTAGGATATTAATGGATGAAATTAATCTTATCCATGGTGGAGCATTACTAAAAGCAGATAATGTATCTTTACCCCCCGCACTTCCTCCAATTGTTAAGTTAGTTTCTGCTAACGCTTGTTGTCTTGCTTTTATCTGTTCTCTAACATATTGACTAAAAACTGATCCTACTATGTTCATAATATAACATTTCTAATTAAAGTGAATTACCAATTCCATTTATTTCATTATAATTGGATATTATCCCATTAATATCCGAAGGAATTCTCAGTTGGACACCCCCTTTTAAAGAAAGAGAATCCATACTAAATTCATTTGGATTCGCGGATGATATAATCCAATATAATGAGGGATCTCCATAAAATTTATTAGCTAGAATATCTAATCTATCCCCAAAATCCGTTATAACATATATGTCATTAGAATTTATAGGGATTGAGGGGTAAAAACTAGTTCTATAATAACGTGCCCCTACATTAGCTATATTTCTATTCCTATTCCTTCGGGTTGATATTTGACTATATCTTTTCATTATAATGTAATTTCTGTATCACCCCCTGATAAACTTGTATTATCTCTGACATTAAATCTAGGGGAAAAATTAGGTGCATTTGTATTTAACTTATTTACCTGATATTGGAGAGAATTAGTTACAATAACAGTTTTACCAACATTACCCATTCCTGCTTCTGTTCCTGTATTAATTGTTCCCTCACCATCTGTTGTAGTTCCGGCTACATTATCAATTGCCGTTTCTTCTTGTTCATTTGTAAAACGAGTTGATTGGTATTTTTCTGATGTTTTATAATCTTTTCCGTACATGCTATTTGCACCCTCAGTAAGAGATATAAATTTAGAATTAGGATTATTTGTATAATCTCCACTATCATTAGCAGCTTTAGATACTAAGAAGTTGTGGATTGGTGTAAATGTAGCTTGTACATTTATAATTAAAGGTAATTCCCCTACTCCTTGATCATCATCAATAAATTCTCCCCCACCATCAAGTCCTACATTAACTTCATAAGGAGAGTCTTCAGGAACTGTAAAATTAAATGACGTTAAGAATCCAGGGGTTTTATTTAAATACCACCCCATTGTTAATTCTATTAAATTACCTCTCATATATCCTTCACTACTATAATCCGGGGCTAGGGTAGATGCTAAATAATTTAATTTTTTATACATAGGGGCCAATTCAGCTTTAGACTCTGCAGCTACAGTAAACCCAAAACTAATTTGTCTGTCAAACCCTTCATAATTATAAAAATTATCTCCCCTTCCTACATATCTTTGAGCACCCCAAGTAGCTGAGTAATTATCATCAAAATTATTAATGTAGGCTGGGAATTGCACATAAGTTCTTCTATTTATATTATCATTATTTACTACGGCAAATCTAAAGGTAAATAAATCATTACTAGGAAAACTATTTCTAGTAGGAAAAGTTTCAGTAGGTTCAAATGCAGTAATCCTATTAAGAGCTGTTAAGGTAGTAGCAGGAAGGTTATAATTAAGTACTCCAGTATCTCCTGGAGTAACTGGGGTGGCACCAGGGTCACCCACATTAGTTCGGAGCATGAAATTTCTCGTGCGATAATTAGGACTTCTAGATAATACCGTTTTTACATCGTTCTTATTAGATGTAGTTAGGAGTTTTTTCCTAAAATCACTTTTAATTTCTCCTACCGTAGTTGATCGTGATTCGTTTATTATATCTACCTGTGTCCAAGTTGCACCCTTATTTTTATTAAGTAATTCTTTATTATTTTTGCTTATGTTCCCCCCTTGATATACATTAAAATCAAAAACTGAATCTCTATCACCATCGCCCTTAATGGCATTTCTAAGTAAATTAAATTTGACAGGATCTGAGACTATAGTACCATATACATTAGATAATCTTACATATCTTTGAAAGTTTAAAGTAGTTGAATATTCACTATTACGTTTAAATACATGGAAATTAGTTGTAGCAGGAATACTATCCCCTAAACCTAAAGCTTCGTTTAAATTATTTGCATTGTTTCTAAATATTGTGTTTGTAATTGTCTGAGTGGCATTACCACTAAACCCAAGAAGATTAAGAGTACCTGTTATCCCCCGTCCAACTTCAGCATTAGCACTAAACTTATTTTGGATATAGGAAGAAACACCTTGGGCAGCAGAAGTTACATCAAAGGATGTTCCTCCTAAGTTAACAACATTAGTATAAAAACCGCTTTCTGCTAAAAAAGGATTATTTTTACCTGTTCTTTGGTTAGGATCTGCAAATCTAATCTTTGTACTTCCTAAAACTCCTATTGTACTAGGACCTCCTTGATAACTTAGAACATTACCATTACTATTTAAAGATATACCATTTATTTTAGGTGAAAATCCAGCATCAATTGCTTGTTTTAAGGCAACTAACCTATTAGCTTTTTTTCCTTTACCTATATTTGCAAACCCAATCCTATCATCAGGAATACTAGTAACTATATCATTATTTCTTAGTGGATCTACATTATCTAAATACCTACCAGGTTTAGGTTCATATCTAGTACCTAGTAGGGGATTTATACCATTTTTTACTAAATGTAATCCAAAGGCATTACCTGCAGCCTGACCTACTGTGGAAAGAGCAGTATAACCTTTTTCATTTAATAAACCACTACCTTGGGTTCTAACCCCAGTTTGAGATAATAAATTTTGTTTGCCTATGAATATTAAACCCTTAGGTGAGGCTAAATACTTTACTAATCTTACAGAATCTATAGTGGATCGGGCAATGGAACTGAAACCTCCTCTAATTATAGATTCATTATTGCCTATTCCAATTCTATTGAAAAAATCTGAAGTAGTATTAATGACTCTAGCTATCTCAGCAAAAGTAAAAGGAGAAGTAATACCTCTAATAAGGTTGAAAGCTAGGCTCTGTTGTTCGGGGAAAAGTTGATATGAACCTGGGGTTTCATCAAGGCCTGTACTTTCCTGATCAGCGGAAGGGATTTTGGATTTAATAAAGGGTTGGCCACTACTTCCCCCACCACGTCGATCATCCCCATATTTGAGAGACCTTAGATCTGTTTGTAAATCTATTAAGGGCATTCATTAATATATTAAAGTCCTATTGCGCCAGGAGGTGAATTATCTCTATAATTATTCGATGGAATGCCCCCATTAAGATCTAAAACTGATGGGTTAGGTTCTCCTAATAAAGAAGGAATACCATTTAAAGAATAAGTATCATGTAGTTTGGATGATAAAAAACTATTCGCATCATAATTAGGGCCTGTAAAGCCATTTAAATTTGAAAGCACACTACCATTGGCATTAAAAGCTGTTAAAATATCGGGCATGGTTAATTGTTTATTTATAAATATTAGCCAAGTCGAGAAGTCGAATTAGCTATGGATTTTCCTACAAGATTACCATCCATTTCTATGGTAGTTCCTTGTTGAGTTACTGTAATAAGTCTATCTATTCTTGCTATTAATTCTTTATTTCCGCCTCCTAAATTAGTTCCTGCTATAACAGTATCGGAAGAATTAAGTCTTACGGAACCTTTAGGACCTTTAACTAATAGTCTACCATCAGAACCAATAATTCCATCGTCCGCATTGTCCATTGTAAAACCTGGTGCCATTTTAAGTTGGGGGTCATCATCTTTACTAAACATTTTATATGCCCCATACCCTAATAAAGCTCCTGCACCAATAGCTAATCCAGCAGGTCCTAAAAACCCTGCAGCTCCCATAAGACCTCTTCCTAATAACCCTCGCCCAGCACCCCCAGCAGCTGTAGCTGCAACACTTCCCCCTCTCATCATTGCTAATTGCCCAGCTCCAGTAGCAACCCCTCCTCCTGCGGACATAGTTTGTAAAGCTGCTGCTCCTTGGGCAAAATAAAACATTTGTGCAAATTGGGAAACCAATGATGTTAATTTAAGTCCTGCTAAACTGAATAAAATTAATTTAATATTATCACTACTTTTTAATATATCTGTAAACTTATTTAAAATAGGGGTTAAAGCAAATTGAAATTCTTCTAATGCTTTATTGAATTCTTTTTGTGCTGTTAATCTTTCTCCTTCTTTTTCAGTAATTCCTGCTAATGTTGCTGCTTTTGCAGCATTACCACTTCTTTCCATCTCACTAAAAAATATCATATTTTTCATCTGCTCAGCAGACATTCCCAAGAATTTTTCAATAGCTTTTTGTTGGAATACATTTCCTTCCGTATAAGAATTAAGAAGTTCTTGATTACTAGTTATTTCTTCTGTAAGACCTGCCATATCCCTAGTGAATGCTAGAGATCTTAACCTATTCCCATTAAATTGAACTCCAGTGAGAATTTGGGCTTCAATTTCCGCTGAAATAGAAGATTCAAAATCAAGTAAAGCTTCTGAGGTTTGTTCTACTTCTTGAAGTGTTAATCCAAACCTTTGGGCAGCTACTGCAGCATCTCTAAGTGCCCCAGGGTTTGATGCTAAATTAACAGCTAACCTACCTGATACATTACTAACATCTTCTATTATTTTTGCGGGTAAGACTACATTTTTTCCTTGTTGTCTTAGGGCTTCTGCTGAATCATAGGCACTTTCAGTAAATTTCTCTATGTCCTGTCCACTAGCGGCAAACATTAAAGATAATTTAGCTGTGCTTTCAGCAGAAAGTCCTAATATTTGTTCGAGTTCAGTAGCTTTTTTAATTATTTCAGGGGAAAAAGATGCAGCAACATTTATTCTTAATACTTCACTTAAAGTTGTCATCTGAGACATAGCATCAACAGCATTAAGGGAAGAATCACTCATATCTATAAAGGATTCTTGAATTTTAGTACCTGTAGTATTACTAAATTTAGTAGTAACCTCGTCAAATTTGAAAAACCCGTCTACTAATAATTTAGTTATAGAGGCAGTACCTGTTAGAGTTTCAAAAGTGTTTTTAGCTATATCTCCTACTAATTGGCTTCTTATTTTTAGGTTTTTGATGGTAGATCTGGCACTAGCATTTCGCCTTGCAGCTATTCGTTCTTCTTCATCACTAATATTTTCTGTTTCCTTGAGTTCTTCCTTTAAAGCTCGAAGATTTGCAATGGAGGCATTTTTAGCTTTTTCTAGGGCTCCCCCAAATGTAACTCCAGCTTTACCTAATACTTTTAAAATTCCAGCAGAACTCCCTAAAGATTTTTCTGCCGCTATTCTTAACTCTAATTCATCCTGCAGTAGAGTAACTGTTCTTTCTTCAATTTTAAAACCCTCTATCTTAGCAGATAAAAGTGCACGTTCTTCCTTAGATAAATTTTTAGCGGCTTTTAAACTAGCTTCATCAAGTTTTACAATTTTAGCTTTTTGTTGAACTAATCTGGCTTGTCTATTTAATTCAGCTACTGCTGATTGTGCTTTGCCTTGTTCAGCTAATAATTGTTTTTCAGATAAATTGGTGTAACCAGCTTGAGCATCTTGTAATTTACGAGTAATAGATTCAAGTTTGCTAAGCTCTTTTACTGCGGATTGGATGGAATTAGTCCTTTTACCTAATTCCCCATTAATGGAGGCTAGGATATCTCTTTGATCCCTTAAACTTTGATTTGCGCCGTCAGCCATTTAATATTTAGTTATAAATATTACTTTTTTGTGCTTTTAGCAACTGTTGATTTATATGTGGGATTACTTTTAATAAAATCGGGGATTTTTACTTTATTAGTAGTAGCCATATCTATGTTGGTTGTATTACTTTTCCCAGATTGAGATTGAAACTTCTTAAGTTCTTCCTGTTCCTTATTATAGAATTCCTGTATTTTATTGAACGTGAGTTTTCTTAGCCATATGGGCATATTATAGACCGTGTGAAAATCATACCCACCTTTTCCATGGAAAACAATTTCGTGGATTTGAGTAAAGAGATAAGACCTATAATCCTGAGTCTGGCCAAAAAAAATTTATGGTAAAGGGAATTTCCACATCCATTAATTCACCATCTTCATCTTCTACTGTAGTGTATAGATCGATATCGGGTTGCATGGACTTAACATAATTTCTTAATGCTCTGGAATCCATGGCCAAGAGATAATTATCAACAAATTTTCTTATAGTTGATTTATCCCCATCTCCGTTTACTGAAGTAATCATATGTTTTAGCTTAGTTGATAATTCAGGTGAAGAACCAGGAGATATTCTTTGAAGACTTTTTACTTCATGGGTTATTGCAGCATCGTCTCTATGGGTTAATAATTTAAAAGTTATTTCAGAGTTTGAATGAGGGAGAGTAAATGGAAATTCATTAATTTCTTTTCTATATAAATTTTTATCTATTTTTTTATTCTCTAATGCACTTAAATCTACCGTGCATTTAGTATTTTTGTATTCGAATATGTATTCTTTACCATACCCTAAAATACGGGCCGCAATCACAATAGCATTTTTATCACCAACAATTAGATCTTTATAATCAACATCACTTACAATTAAAGATTCAAGAAGTTTATCAATTACTGTACCTTTTTGGATATAATTTTGGTTTGATAAAATATCTTCTTCTTTGGCAGTCATATATTTCATCTCTATTTTACCAGATGAAAGAGGATTATCTTTTGGATAAACTAAACCTTTAGAAGGTAATTCTACTGTTTCGGTAGGAAAGTCAAACTTTTTTTCAGACATAGATTACAATTTAAATAATAACTTTTTATTCAGTGATAAATATATAAAGAGATAAGAAAAATTAAAAAAGATTAAAAGAAAGTTATCTTGCTAAATCTTCACTTTCTTCATCCCCAACATCAAATCCAGCTGCTATAGCTTCTGCTTCAGTATAAGAAGTTACTCCATTAAATACAGAACCTGTTATAAATAATTGGATTTCATCTTCATACTGAATAACACATCTTGGATCGGTGCTTCCTGTATGAGGATATACACTATAAGCATATAATGTTGACCTTTGATCTCTCGGGGGAGCATTTAAATCATAAACATCTGCTGATGCTGTTAGGGCTGAGCCTGAGTTTGGATATTCGTAATATAAATGCATGATTAGAATATTGAGTAGTAAGTATTAATATTTGCTGTAATATCAGTTCTATTGCTTATTTCGGCACCATAGATAAGAAACTCTTGAGTTTTTCCAAATGCTCTATTTTT
>CAACVD010001388.1_pt1 | contig 11630 bp, 19 predicted proteins | sample 2381771 | NCBI WGS metagenome assembly CAACVD01 (sample SAMEA5211965, study PRJEB30684) | marine metagenome | biome: Marine; feature: Epipelagic; material: Water | collected 2015-10-15 | depth 15 m | reverse complement strand
TTTAAAGGTTTGTTACGGCGAAACGAAACAGAAAGTTACGCTCACCATGGAAGGTAGTAACGCTCATCGTAACACTCGATGTTACGCCCAATCCATTTGACGACAGGCACTGCCATTGAGTTGCCCAGAGCTTTGTACCTGGGACCATCCGGACACTTGTCCTCAGGCTTGTTACGCCATTTTATTTTGGTGTGGTTGTCAGGAAATCCTTGCAGGCGTTCACACTCCAGCGGTGTCAACCTACGCACCCGGTCACCCAGTTCAATCATGTTGAAGTTGTCTGACCTGCTGTAGTCACCACAGGTTGTTTGCAGGCAACTGAAGATTTGTCCCTCGTGATTTCCAACGCCGCTCTCAACCGTTCTGGTATCTTCTTGTTGCGCTTGTCCAATCGTCTCAAAATCCCGGCTGCGGCCTTCGGGGTCAAAAAGAACCTTGGCGCAACATTCTCTGTCGGCTCCAGAATAACCGACGAGGAACACTCGACGACGTCGCTGGGGCACTCCGAAGTATTGAGCGTCGAGTACACGCCAGCAGAGATGGTACCCGAGTTCAACCATCTCCCTAAGTAAGGTGCCAAAAGAAACCCCTCCTCCGTTCGAGAGTACCCCTGATACATTTTCCCAGACGAACCATGTCGGGCGTACTGTTCTAACCACGCGAACGTAGTCCAGCATGAGTCTACCTCTCGGGTCTTCAAGGCCTTCTCCTTTTCCTGCCGATGAGAATGACTGGCAGGGAGAGCCTCCCACAATGACATCTGCTTCCAACTCATATAGTTGCTCCTTTGTTATTTTGGTTATGTCTCCAAGATTGGTGATGTGTGGATACCGTTGCTTCAGTACTTCGCATGCAAAGGGATCGATTTCTGAGACGCCAACGCACTCCCATCCCAAACTTTCCCATGCTGCTGTTGCTGCTTCTATTCCACTGAACAGACTAAGATACTTCATTGTCTGCATCGCTTTGCGGTGACCAGAACCATTTGTTTACCTTGGTTCCTTTTTCACTGACTCTTTCTTTGTAGGCTCCATACCTTCTCAACATCGCAGCAAGACGTTTTGTTGTCCTCATGTTTTGCTGATGCTTTTCAATGCCAAGCTTATCGTATACTTGGTCCATGGTGAATACATAGAAGTTGTCTTTGTTTCTGTATCCTGAGAACAAGAACATGTAGATTGCATCTTCCCAACTATCACCAAGTGCGAATCTATCATTCTGGTACTTACGCAAAAGCTCAACACTCTTCGAAAGCCACCAAGTTTCTTTCGCTCTGTATCTGAATAAAGCCTCTGCCCAGAGTTGCTCCATGTCTGACTTCAGACTTTCTAGGTCAACCTCACCAACGAGCAGCGCCCAGAATCTTCTGTTACCAGTAGGGTCAGCAAGGAATCCCAAGTCTTGTTCATTCGTTGTTGCGATGAAAGTACACTGCCTTGGATGGTCTGTTGCGTATTGAGCAAAGGGCGCTCGGTATCGATCCGACTGAGACGTTATCCAACTCTTACTAAGGTTGTATCCATTTCTGAATAGCGATTCACATTCTGGCATCTCCATGATCCACTTGCCTTGAATGTTTATGAACGCGTCTTTGTTTCTCAAGTCGATGTTGGTATCGGTAAAGTATCTGTCCTCGAACGCCAAGATTTTAAGGGCCTGTGATTTGTTGGCACCTTGCTGACCGATGAGCACAGGTATCGTATCCAACTTACACCCAGGTTCAAAAGCCCTTGCTATGCATGAGATTAGAAACTTAGTGCCGTAGGCCCTGTGAAGTTCAGTGTCTGCAGCACGAAAGTACTTGGTAAAAAAGTTTTCGATGCGATTTTTTTCATCCCACGGAGGTAAGTCGTTGAGCCTTTCCCGAATAGGATGGAAGGGATTGTTGCGGCCTACGTTGTCTATTATCAAACCAATCTCATTCTTCGGCAGTGACATCGATTGGTAGTGCTCCTCTAGCCAAAGCTTTGCGCTGTAGCACTCTGAATCTATTAAGTATTCGTCATCAATCGTTGCGATGCCAGCCAACTCATCGAAGCGTATTCTGCCTCTCCACCGGGGATCATGTGTGAAGATTATTCTGGCATTCAAAGCAAGATTTAATGGCGCCTCCCATCCGACGATAACACCACCTTCTTTTATTGGTTTACGTCGTAGTTGGTCGAGGACGTTATCATCTGGACCGATGTCTGGATCAGTCACTTCTTCTTGATGCTGCTGCAAGGCTTCTGCTTTTATTTGCCTTATAAGCTTGTCCACTGCTCTGGCGAGCCCTCTTACCCCACGGACAGCAAACAACTCAGAAGTAATCAATCCCTCGTCTTGTTGCCATAACCATGCCCAGTCAGAGATGTCCTTCTCCAAGTCATTAAATGCATTGACTCTGGTCTCTTTACTTTTACTTTCATGTATCTGTCTGCAGGTTTCATGAAGCTTATTTTTTAAAACATCTATACGAAAGTTGGTTGTATCGACCGGCAGAGCCAACTTCTTCAAATCATTCACAGAATAAAATTGTTTGATTAGGTCGTTTATATCAGCCATGTCTTACTCTCATTAAGGTGTTTCCCGAATACTGACGTATGATCTTCTGAGCATATCGGTCGCCAGCATCATCAGGATCGGTACATATAAAAATTTTAGCATTTGGTGGGATGGGTAGCAGATTCTCATTGAGACTTCCTGCTTTAATACCAATCACAGTTATATCCTCTTCATGTGTGAATTGCTCCAAACTCATGAAGTCAATCTCACCCTCAACAATCCAAACCTCTGTAGGCTCGTACTCGCCTTGGCACATATGTATTGCTTTTTGATTCATAAAGAAGAGGCCCTTAGCACTAAACCCCAGTGGTGCAGATGTCTTTCTTCTGGCGTTTGGGTCTACTGATCTACCATGTAAACTTCTTAATTGACCTTTATGATCGTACATGGGTAAAATTATAGGATACAGATTGACCCATGCTGTTGGCCACCAAGGCATCTTCTTGCCTGAACTATTTGATACCCATCTCAACTGACCGTGGTCTAGTTCGGTGTTAGCACATCGCGCTGATCCACCGATTGGATTGATACCACGACTGTGTATGTAGTCCCACACCTTGTCTGGAGTCTGATGATCATCCATCAAATACGCCTCGTCAAGCAACCATTTGACTTGACCTTGAGGTGGATGTTTAGACATGTTGTCGTCCGGTTTATATTCTGGTGGCTTGATGTGATCGCGATCCAAAAAAAACTTCTTGAGCTCTTTGAAGTCAGCTTGTTTACTTGAGTAACCCCACAATGAATAGCTTACTAAATCAAGAATGTCTCCATTTTGTTGACAAGCGTTACACCACCAACTGTGACGACCGGATGCCCTAACGGGTGGTCTGGAGTCTTGCGCCGTTCTTTCGGCGTTGCAAGCGGGACATGGGCCATATCTCATCCGTCGACCCTCCATTCCCAACAATGCAAATGCAGAAACGATTGTATGTTTTGCTTTGACTTCTGCGATCCAAGACATGATCACTCCAATAATTAACTTGCCATACCTTTATATAAGTATTATTATAACTTTGCAATAAAAATTATTTATTTATTATTGAGGTACAAATGATTATAAGTCGAAAAAATACCAAGGCAGTTTGTGTACACCTTTCGGAAAAGTCCCGAGAGATTATTCAAAAGATAGCCGATGAAAATGGCGTCACTAAAACTTTAGCCGTAGAAATTATTGTGCAACAGTTTCAGGAGATGGTTGATGCAAGCGCAGACACAGAATGAGTGGACACTTTATCCACCAAGAAAGTGGCAGTCTGAAGCACTGCCAAAAATAATAGACTCCATCAAGCGTGGTGAAAAGCCTATATGTTGTGCGATTATGGGTGCTGGCAAGTCTGTATTGATTGCAGAGTTGTGTGCAAGGGCGCTCCTGCGTTTGAAAGAGAATGGCAGGGTCGTCGTTTGTGCGCCTCGACAATCACTCGTTCGACAACTTAGCAAGACAATTCAAGACAGGGTACAAGAGCCGGTTGGTCAGTTCTATACACAAAGCAAGGACATAGACACTCGAATCATTGTTGCCTGCAACGCCTCTGTCGCAACACTTGCTTCTCAACTATCCGAACAGAATCTATTTGTTGCAATGATGGTAGGAGATGAAGTACACGGTTCAGAGTCTGACGGCTTCAAAGACGCGTACTCAGATCTTGATCCCCGGTGTGCGATTGGATTTACAGCCACACCTTACAGAAGCGACGAAAAGGAAACACTGAGTTTGTGGACCAACATCGCGTATTCTTACAGTGTATCACAGGCCTTGCAAGACGGGGTCATCGTGCCTTGGAAACTTGCACACTGGACTGGACACGGATGCTCCGACATCGATGAAGTATGTATACATCTAATTAAAACGCATCAAAAGTTATATGGTAGACAACCTGGACTTGTGAGCAGTTTAAGTATCGACGATGCCGAGGCGTACGTCATGAAGTTGAATGCAGCAGGAATAAAAGCCGCTGCAGTACATTCACAGATGAAGAGAGAAGACCAAGATCGGATCATGCATGTGGATCTTAAGAGCGGCAAAATAGATTGCATCGTTCATGTATCCATGCTGAGTGAAGGCGTGGACCTTCCGTATTTGAGATGGATGTGTCTTAGAAGGCCGGTAGGTGCTAGGGTGCGATTCGTTCAGGAGGTTGGCCGAGTATTGCGCTCACATCCGGACAAAGAGTTTGCGACCATCATGGACCCTCACGATTTGTTTGGTAGACACAGCATTCAGAACCTGGAGGCGATTGGTGAAGCTCTTCGACAAGAAGAACTCGATGATTATGAAGAAGAGCTAGCCAGTCTGGAAAAAGAAGAAGAGATTAGAGAACTCATACGCAAGATGCCATCTGCACAGGCCTTTACTCGTATCGAGTCCTACACTAGAAATCTATTGTCTTTGCTGCAGGCACACGGAATCGTGGAATCAAAAGGCGAACAGTTTCAAGAAGACGATTGGCGTGGCGGGTATCCATCCGAAAATCAGTTGAACGCCCTTCAAAGACTCTTGTGGGCCAAGCGGTATCTACCCGAAAGAGAACGAAAGTTTTTTGAATCTTTGGCTGCTCAAGGTAGAACTTTAACCAAAGGTGTCATCAGCGATATGATTGACTGCTTGATTGGTCTGGCAACAATAAGTAAACCACAACGACAAAGGCATAGACATTGGCGTTTCCCAAGTAACATTAAATTGCCTGAGATTGACATATCCATACAAGGCTTGCTCTTCGCAATGGAGAACAACTGATGGACAAAATCAACTGGAGTGTGGTGGCCAGTATCGGATTGTTTTTGATACTTAACTATATTTTGATGTCCTTGATTATGTGGCCGGGTTGCACATGAAATTCAAAACTGTAATGTTAGATCCACCATGGAATGAGCGTGGCGGCGGTAAAATTAAACGGGGCGCAGACAGGCATTACAAACTGATGTCAACGCCTGACATAATCAAAACCATTTACCAGTGTGAGCATTGGAACGATGTTGACGATGTGGCACACATGTATCTGTGGGTGACCAACAACTTTTTACAAGACGGTCTCCAGGTTATGTCTGCTTTAGGTTTCAGGTACATCACAAATTTTGTATGGGCCAAAGACAAGATTGGCTTAGGTCAGTACTTCCGAGGTCAGCATGAGTTATGTCTTTTGGGTACACGGGGTGTTGGAGCCGCGAAGCTCAGAACAACGAGAAAGGACTTGCCAAGCGTTCTTGTCGCGCCAAGGGGTGCTCATAGTTGTAAGCCGGGTGAGTCTTACACTTTGATTGAGAACAGAAGTCAAGGACCGTATTTAGAAATATTTGGCAGAACATATCGTCACAACTGGACTGTCTGGGGTAACGAGTTAGATTGGCCACCCTTGTCCGAACGTTTTAATATGTGTTGACATATGGATTGTAATACAGTAAATTACTCTAGACAGTTGCTCATGTACTGTCCTTTTAAGGCAAATTGCCTTCATTGTTTTGGTGGTTTAAGTCGGTCCTTAATCGGACCGGCTTTTTCAGTTTAGGTCAGCAGGTTTGAATTTTGCTTTAGTTGCTCGAACAAAGGCGTCAACTGCAGATTGACCACCAAGGTACAAAGCTTGGGTAACTCCAGCAGCGTAAACCATGGCGATTATTGCAGATGCTTCTACATCAGATTTGATTGCAGTCGCTATAAGAAACAACCATGCGGCATTCCAAATCATGGATGCTACAAACTTTTTGGATTTGAAAGGGTTTGAAATTTCTAATTCTTTGATACTCATTTTATTCTTTCTCGTATGTCGTTAAGTATTTTAAAGTCTTGTTGAATAAGGACAGGCACTGGCGTGCTGTATCCGCCGTGTTTGGGGTGAGAGTATAACCATTCTTCATGATCCCTTTCATCGTTAAATTTATTCATTATGTCGAATAAGTCTGCCTCTGTAAGGTCATTGCAAACGTAAACTCTCGCCACAAACTGATTCAATGGTAGGATGTTGTCTTTCCAGATGCTCACATCTATTTTTTGTTTTTTCCAGTATGCCTTGGACCAAGGACAGACTGAAACAATAGATGCAAAATATTCAGACCACTCAACCTCGACGACCGCCTCTCTTCGCAGGCTTACGCTTCATACCTACTTTTTTCTTCATCCCGGCTTTGCCTCTGACTCCACCTTTTTTCTTCTTGATAATAAGTTTTTTACCTTTCATAATTTCTCCATAATTATTTTTTCTTTTTTACTACTTTTTTCTTAAATTTTACCTTCTTCTTCGATGTTGGATCAGATGCCAAGTCCGATCTCAAACCTCTCTTTTTACTTATTGTTCTTGATTTGTTTTTTGCTGCTTTGACATTTTTTTCTTTGGCTTTTTTAGAATTTTTTTTCTTTGACATGATTACCTCATAATTATTTTTTACGTTTCTTCTTTTTACCAGTGACTTCACTGACAGACTTGCCCTTTTCCCACATCTTGCAACTCCAAAACCTAGCCTTGGTGCGTGGACCTGGAGTGCTACAGTTGTGTCTGGACCTAAAGTTTTTTCGTGCCTTGGGATTGTCTCTTCTGATCTCCATATTGGCATCACCAAATCTAACGGTCTTTACACCACCACCAGGTTTACGAACACGAACAACAAATTTCTTTTTACCATACGCCGGTTCGCCACGTTTAATCCTGCGCGGCTGATGAGGCTTCTTCTTGGCACGACTCATTGTTCCTCCATTTTAATAGTGGCGTTAGCCAGTCATAGTTAGGTTCATTGTCAAACGGCTTGGCCCAAGGAAACCCAACTCTTTCCATATCCTCAAGCTTGTAGGATGTTCTGACTTCCCATTCTTCTTTCATGTTTTGCCAAGGTATGACCCATCGGCTTTGATCATGGTGTCGAAGCAAGATGCATGCAACTCCACCTTGGGACTCCCACTTGTCGAACGCTGCAGCCTGATGTTTGTGAACATTGCTTAACTGCCAACGCATGGATTTAGAACTTTTGTCATCACCGAGTACAGAGAGTGAACCGGCAAGTGCAACCCAATCGGGTGGACCTTTACCTGTTCGCACGGCTAGAAATGAGCCACGACGTGACTTCATTCCGGCTCCAATCTTTAGCACAGGCGGATGCATGGGAAGCCAACTAAGTCTTCCATCTTGTTGGAGTCTATCACGAGAGTTTGTGCAAACTCGTTCCCATACAATTCCTCGACCAGCCATTAGACATCGTTGTCCGTAGTGCCGTACAAGAATTTAACGATACAAGAATTAGTAGGGGCACTATTGCCAGCTGTTCCTGCAGTAGTTGAAGCAGCGGCACACAATTCAGTGGCAAAGACAGCACCAGGAAAAAAACTAAATTCAGCAACGGATGATGCTGCACACGGCAATATGAAATCTGGGTCTGTACTGCCATTTGTGGTACTACCAGAAGCAAGATCAAAAAGTCTAACATATGTTTTAGCAGAGTTAGCAGTGTTGTCTATTCTTACTTGAAACAAAAAAGTGGCACCGTTTCTTACTGTAAGACATGAACCTTCCAAATCAACATCAACAGCTTCAAAACCAGCAAACTGTTCAAAATTCTTAAGGGTAACAAAAGCCATTTTAATCTCCCAATATAATTACGTTAGAAGTGTTTGAAGGTGCGGTATTGTTATCAGCACCACTTGTTGCAGCAACAGAACAAGCGTTCGAAAATGCATGCCCAAACCTTACAAACACATGCATTATTCTTATGGCACCAGTAGCGTTTCTATTTCTAAATTTCATTTCTTGAGCGGTTGTGCCAACTGTCGGATTGTTGTTGTCATAAAACTGCAGATAGAATAGATCAGTACCTCCGTTCGTTGTATTTTCCATAATTGCAGTAAACACCGAACCGGTTGTCCCGGTCAAAATGTCGTTCTGTGGTTCATTTTCCAAATCAGCCATGGTGATGTATGACGGAAAACTTGTGGTTTGGTCATTTGTTTTAGTTGATACCGCCATCGCGATCCTCCAGTTGTATTCTAAGTTGTGTGTTTTCGCGTTCTAGAAACTCTACTTTGACTCGCATCTCGGCAAGTGATTCTGTTAGCAATCGAATTTTGTCGTTCATGTCAAACAGTTCTTTTTCACGCTTTATGTATAACTTTCTTAGCTCTTCGCGATAATCATCCAGTTTAACCCTGAGATCATCACGATATAAATTTTGGTCGTCCCTTTCCGCCTCTTGAGCTTGAGCCGCGATGCTTTCTCTGTGCTTCCAGAAATCCCATGCTTTGGTGCTTGTAAGGGCGATTACCAAGGTTGCTGCTGCTGTATAAATATTTGTCTCATCCATTGTCAATTTCCTTAAGAAGTTTTTTAATGTCTAATCCAGCGCAATCTATTTTTTTGTTGGTAAGGTGGTAGTGATGCACAATGCCTCTAAAATTGCCTGAGGACGAGATATGCTCTGTATTTGTACTCATATTCCCTTGGTCATCCAAAACCGTTTGTAGGGGTATATTCATCGCTTTATTGCATGCTTTCCAAAGCGCCTTCAAAGCCTGCTTTTGTATGTCGTAAAAATCAAGGAACGGTTCAAGTTCAGCGCCGTTTACCTTCCCATCCGAAACGATTGGTCGACGACCAAAACCGTTTTTACTGTACCACTTGTTGTGACGCAGATAATAAGCGTTGCTAATTTCAACTCCCACAGTGCATGCATTCAGACCTTTACTTCCGGCATGGTACGCAATGTGTTGAGTATCCATCGTCTGATATATGGTACCGTCGTTGTCGATCAAGAAGTGAACGGAGATGCCACGATTGTTTAATACACGCTGGCATGCTCTAGAACTCAGACATACGTCCCAGTGGTTTACAAACATGGCTACGTTTCTTCGACCAGGTGCTCTTTTGAACGCACCTGACTGAGCCTCCAGCCCGTCATCTTCGGACCACAATACAACCTTTTCCCACTCAATGGGTATAAACTCACTACCATGAATTATGTATTTGTTGCCAGTCGACATTTCAGACAAAGGCAGGTGATCATCAATGTTTTTTTCCCGGTCTGCAAATATGCGCCGGAAGGTACCTGGACCTACCATGCCGTCGTCTTTAAGTTTATTGAAGCGTTGATATGCACGTACGGCAGTTATCAACTCTATGTCGAAACCAATACAGTCAAACCAAGAGGGTTTCCACCCGTACTTGCGTGACGTTCTTCTGTTGTATTCTAGTACTTCTTCAATCATTTCTTTTTTTTGCGTTTGTGTTGGTAACTGATCTTCTTGGGTCCGGTTTTGGCTCTTTTGAATCTGGTCCTCTCTTTGGAACTCATCTCACCTACTGTCTTGGGTGTCTTTGATGAGACTCTTTTCTTAGGTCGACATGCGGGGTAACCTTTTCGTTTTTCCCCTTTTCGTCTGCCACAAGGCTTGCCGGTTTTTACATCGACCCACTCTTCAGCAAACCATCGCCCTAATCCTCCTCGAGGTTTTTTAGCCATTACTTTTTCTTCCTACGTGAAGTTGATTTTTTTTTCACCGTTCTGTAACCACCACCGCGTTTTTTATACTCACGAACAAGCCAAGAATTTGCATACGCGCTTGGGTATACCTTAAACTTTTTTTTTGCCTCAGATTTTACTCTTGAGTAAAGGGCAGGCTTTGTTGGTTTGTTTTTTGTCGCCATGGTTATTCTCTAAAAGAAACCCCCTAAGTGGGGGCATCCGCAAGGTAGGAAAGTTTTGTTTTGTTTGATACCGGTGGGGTTGGTTTTATCATGATTGTCCAAATCTTAAAAGATTGACATGCATATTAAAGTCAAAAGCTTTGACACTTGGGGTGCCAGATCTGTAGTTATGAGCAACCATTACGCCAAAGGTTAAATTTCCAGAAGCTTCACCAGCATGAGCGTCAATGTCTACGTCACGATTGTTACCACCACCTATCTTAGTGGTTAAGTGATCACTGTCGCTGCTGTCTAAAAATTGACGTGAAAAAGTCATTTCGTGCAACTTGGTTGCTGGTGAACTTGCTGTTCCTCCTGGTCCACCAGTCAGATGCATAGTCAAACCGGCCAAATGGTCATTAGCAAAATCAGAAGAGACTTGAGCACCAGATGAACTAAGTTTCGTCATGTCTCTAATTCTACCGGAAGTGGTTTCAAATAGTCTGTTCGCTATACCCAAGTTAAATATTAAACCGTTATAGAATCCAGCATTTCCAACACCGGTGCCGCCACTAGCACCAGGTTTACCGTTTGAGATAAAAAGACCTATGCAGAAATCAGCAGCCGTATCAGAAAAACCAGCAAAAGCATTGTTCATGGCAGATGCGTTAAATTCAAGTATTAAACTTGCTTCAAAACCTTTTTCTCCAGCTAAAGTTGACAAAGCAACTCCAGTATCAAAATATACAGCGCCACTTCCGTCCCAGTCTAAATAATCTAAATCAGCATCACTAGCTGTAGTGCTTGCCATACTAAGGTTGTGATTAAAACCTGCAACGCTGCTGGCTGTATGCGTAAGCGTGTACTCGCCGTTTATTTTTACAGAATCGGCAAAAGCAACATTGGTGTAGACGGGGTCACTAGAAGCAGCCGCACCAGCAAGACCACCACCACCAAAAATTGAACCACTAAAACCCATGACTTATCCTTTGTGCGTTTGTTGCCAATGTAATCTAGCCAATACTACCCTTGGCGTGCTACTTGCGCTGGTCTTTAACCACAAATAAACTTTGACCGGCTCAACATTTGAGTCTCCCAAAGGGAATACAGGCTCTATATCAAGATCCAACGAAACAAACCCTGCACTGGCATCACCTGGACATTTAGCCAAGGCGATGTCAGTTGAACCCTGTGCAGGTCCAGCAGCAATTACAGTGCCATCGGAGTCCCAGGTTATCAAAGGTGCATTGGCACCAATATAGATACCACCACTAAAAGTTCCTGCTGTATCAATCTTAATTTCAAGATGTGACCATCTACAGCCACTGGTAGGCATTGAAGGGAAACCCTTGCTCGTAGTAGAGCTTGAGGGTGTGGTCAATGTATGCCCAACATAAGCACCGCTTGAATCATTTAGATTGGCACTGCTAGACGCATATGCGATGGAGTATTCTAGGAATCCTGAGGCCATGGTTTATATCC
>CAACVD010001387.1_pt1 | contig 11637 bp, 12 predicted proteins | sample 2381771 | NCBI WGS metagenome assembly CAACVD01 (sample SAMEA5211965, study PRJEB30684) | marine metagenome | biome: Marine; feature: Epipelagic; material: Water | collected 2015-10-15 | depth 15 m | reverse complement strand
ATGCAAAATCCCGTGGCCGAGGAGGGTGCACTTATAAAACGTGAGTGGTGGCAAGCGTGGGATAACGAAAACATACCTGAATTACAATACATTATACAGTCATACGATACAGCATTTAGCAAAAAAGAAACAGCAGACTATTCTGCAATTACGACATGGGGTATATTTACTCCTACAGAAGGTGGAGGACCAAACATAATATTATTAGACGCGAAAAAGGGTAGATGGAACTTTCCTGAACTAAAAGAAAAAGCACAGGAAGAATATAAGTATTGGGAGCCAGAGGTTGTACTAATCGAGGCCAAAGCGTCCGGGTTACCACTTACACATGAATTACAAAAGGCTGGCATACCAGTTATTAACTTTACACCGTCAAAGGGAAATGATAAACATTCAAGAGTGAACAGCGTGGCACCGCTGTTTGAATCTGGTGCAGTATGGGCACCAAGCGATAGACGTTGGGCAGAGGAAGTCATAGAGGAGTGTGCTGCATTCCCCTTTGGCGATCATGATGATTACGTGGATAGCATGACGCAAGCATTAATGCGATACCGTCAAGGTTATTACGTTGAACTAAAGGACGACTTTGCTGATGAACCAACAAATGCAAACTACAGAAGAAAATACTACTAAGAACTTTTACTTAGGCGGTTTTAACATAGGGCTTGATCCAGATGATCAAATGGAGCTTAATCAAGCACTAGCAAAAAACACGTCTGATTTAGCTAAAGGTTCTGTGCAACTTGGCGCAGAGAGTATTGGTTTTGCAAACGCAATGATAGATGCACCGTTAAATCAAGGCACAAGAGATAGCGACTACTATGGTCCTATAGACGGTTTTAATAGAATTTTTAGTAATATGTTAGGTTACAGTGGTGACCAAGAAGCGTTAAGTGGTATAACTATTCCTACAGAAGAATATTTATCTAATCCTAGATTTGTAGAGCACATGGCAGATCTAAATAAATACAGTGAATTTGATGCAGCAAGAGCCATTAGTCCTGAGTTTGGAGATGCTGTAAAAACTGCTCAACAAACAGGTAACATAGAGGATTTTACATCTGTTTTTAATAAATTAAGAGATGAAGCAATTTTAAATGAAGATTTAGCACAGCAATTATTAGATTTTAAAGATCAAACGTGGCGTATAATGTCATTTGATGAAAACCAAGAAAATATAATAGTAAACAAATTACCACAAATAGATGAAGGTTTATTTGGAATTGACATGACACCAGATCCTTATTTTTCTAAAAAAGGTGATCTTGTATTACCTGGAGAAGGTGTATTTGGCATGCGTGATGGCAGCTTAAATCAATTAGCATCTGCTGTAGGTAGACCACTTGATGAAATGTTAATAGAAGGTAACCCAGGTGCAGAGTTTATAGCAAAAAATGTTACTGATAAAGTTGCTCTTAGTGGTCCTGAAATAATGCCACCAAAAGGAACTGGCCCTATGTACATGGTACCAATGATGTCTAGTTTATTTACAGGTGTAGGTGTTCCTGCAGCAAAAGGAATAATGGCTGCTGGACGTGCTGCTACAAGAACAAAACCTATTGTAACCAAACAAAGAAAAGAACCGTATTTATACGAAGGTATATTAAGTAATATAAAATAATGCCTAATCCAACAGTATTAAAAAATTTAAAAAACATAGGACGCGTTGATAACATTGATGATGTGGCGTCAACTAATTACACAGGTGTAGATGATGCAGTATACACAGGTATATTTAATAGTTTAGTAGATTCTGGAAAAAATCCTGAAGATGTAAAAAATTTTTTACACACCGAGTTTTATCCATACGAAGGCATGGGCATAGAAGATTTAGAACCAATACAAAAAATTAAACAGAAGGTAAATGAAGATTTAGAAATGGGTAATATAGATTTAATTGGTGATAAACGTGTTGATACTGCTGATAATTTATACAATGCTGAACGAAAAACAGATTTAGATGCCGTTATTGCAGGCACTATGCCTGTAAAAGATTTTAAATCTAAATACATGAATACTGATTTTTTTAGCACTGCTGATAGAAACTATGCGGCTGAAATACTAGGCTTAGAACCTAAAAAAGTTTCTGAAAGAACTTTAAAACCAATTGTTTCTATGAGCGAAACTAAAAAAGCACAATACCAAGCTGGAGTTTATGATGATCCTAAAATAAAAGAAAAAATTTCTACAAACACTACAAAAGCAAAACGTGACGCAGCGGATAAAATTCTTGGTATGTTAGCATATAATCCTGATATGGCAACTGCAGCTTTTATAGATAATATTACTGATCCTGCAGTAAAAAATTTAGTTAAAAAAGAATATCCACAATTATATTCCAATAAAAAACAAAATTTTAAAACTAAATACGAAGAAAAAGCTTTTAAAACAGGAATTAAAAAATTAGATCCTAATTATCAATATGACCGTGGTCATTTAATACAAATGGGATTAAAAGATTTATTTAAAGGTGATGATGTAGAGTTTCCTAAATTTCCAACAGAAAATACATTAAATAATTTTCATGATAATCTAAATTCATTTATTAACAATGCACAAACAAAAAGAAAGGATCTAATAGAAGCTGGAGATTTTGAACAGGTAAAAGTTATTGATAGTAACATTGAAGAAGTTAAATCAATGGTAACTGATTTGTTACTAGAATCACCAATAAAAGGACAAAAGAAAACTGATATAATTTCGCCTTATCCTGAAGGTGCAACTATGCAAGTTAAAATGAATATATTTATAGAAAAACTTCCAAACGCACTATCTAAATATCCAAAGATAAAAGAGAAATTTAAAAAATTACGTGCAGATACTGGTCTTAAAAAAGGTGGTTTTGTGCCTAAAATGTCATATGGTGGTGATACAACACAATATAATAGGCAAGAAAACCCTAATGAGGTACAAGTAGCCATGGCATTTCCTAAAGGTAACCCGTTTAAAATTAAAGATCCACCTGATTTAACAACAGATTTTGGCGCTGACACGTTAAAATTACCCTCTTCAGGCGTAAAAAACGTAAATGTGACAGAAAATGTAGCTCCAGTTAACCCAAATTCAATTTTTTTCTTTAAATCAGACCAAATTTTAGCAAATGCGCCTATGAACAAGGCACAACCACAACAATGGCTTAATTATTTAAAAAAACAAGGCGTTTCTCCAACAGAATTAGACGAATTTGGCTTACAAAACGTAATAATGAACTTAGGAGACTATGATCCTGCCTCTGGAAAGTACAATAATACTAAACCAATATCTAAAAACGATTTACTTAACGTTTACAAAAACGAAAAACCAGTTTTAACGTACAATATTAAACAAGTAGAGCCTTTTGAAAAAGGTATGAAAGATTTTAGAGTTTTTTTAGGCCACACTAATAGATACAACAACCAAACAGACATAGAACAAATAAGAGAGTTAAAAAACAAGCCTGCAGATCTTGCAGGTGATAATATGCGTCAAAAAATAGGTACAATATTAGATTCAGAATATGATTCTTGGGATGCTATGTCAAAAGACATAGAATTTGTAATAAATGACACTTATAAAAAATTTTACGGTGTAGATAATGTAATTACAAAAGGCGTTGGCGACGAAGTTGTACCTTTTTATTCAAAAGTAGTTTTAGACAAGTTTAAACGTTTAAAAGACGGAGAAGGTTTTTACATGTCTAAAGATAATGTTAGACATGGCGGTGCACAGTTTTTAAAGGGTGGAACTAACTACATAGAGGTGCCATTTACGTTTAATGCACAAAAAGGTAGTAAACGTGCAGCAGAACCTAAGTATACTTTCGGTGATGGGCATTTTGCAAATGAAGCTGGTAACAATCCTTTTATGTGGTTTAGAGCTTCGGAGCGCGTAGATGAATCCGGTAGACGTGTATTGTTTATAGAAGAAATACAGTCTGATATGCACCAGCAAGTGCAACAAAAAGGAAGTAAATATGCAGCGAGGGCCGATGCCCCAGGTCAAAAAGATATGGCTTATCTTAATGACAGAAAAGCTACATTGACTACTGAGTTAGAAAAAGTAAGCGATCAAATTGATAAAATTACAAATCATACTGACCCATCTGCTGCAACCATATTAGAAAGATTAAAAACTAAGAGAACTTTCATTAGAAACAACTTAAATCTGATAAATGACCAAATGGCAAAGGTTACTAATACAGAAGGGTTTCCACAAGGACCATTTAAAAAATCTGAAAACCAAGCAAAAGTTGCAATTAAAACAGCTATAAATTTAGCAAAGAAAGAAGGATTTGACGGCGTTGCAATGGTTACAGGGAAAGCTAAAAACACCGGTGCAAATGCAACCGGAGCTAATGCAAAAGGTAATATAGGTTTTTATGATAATATTGCGAGCAAAGCCATGAAAGTAACAGCAAAAAATTTAGACCTTGATTTTTCTGCTACAAACATTAAAGATGGTGACGGTAATACGTATGCAAAAATACCTTTGATAACGTTTGATAAAGCTACAGATACTAAACCAGTAGAAATATACAAGAAAGATGGTGGATATATACATTACCCCTCTTTTGTTGATGTTGTCTCACCATTATGATAGGATAAACTATGGCAAAACCAAAAACTAGACCAGTCGCTGCCAGCACAATAGAAAAAGCAATTGACGCACTTGCAACAGCAGGTGTTGATGTTGGCGCAAATGAAACAGCACAAGAAATTGATGTAGATAGAGGCGTAAATTTTGATGCTGATTTTCAAATTATGGAAGATGGCAGTGCAGAACAAATAACAGATCAAACACAAATAGATCAAACACAAGTACCTTTCGATGCAAACTTAGCTGACTTTATAGAAGAAGATGAGCTAAGAAAATTTGCAGATGACTTAACAAGTTCTTTTGATTCAGATAAAAATTCTAGAAAAGATTGGGAAGACACTTACACAAAAGGTTTGGACATGTTAGGTTTTAAATACGAGGACAGAACACAGCCTTTTGAAGGTGCTAGTGGTGTTATACATCCGTTGTTAGCAGAATCAGTTACACAATTCCAAGCGCAAGCATACAAAGAATTATTACCTCCTGGTGGACCAGTTAATACAGAAATAGTTGGTGAGATTACACCACAAGTAGAACAACAAGCTAAACGTGTAAAAGATTACATGAATTATCAAATTACACACATTATGAAAGAATACGATCCTGACATGGATCAATTACTATTTTATTTACCATTATCAGGATCTGCATTTAAGAAAACATACTACGATGCAGGATTAATGCGTCCTGTGTCTAAATTTGTTTCAGCAGAAGATTGCGTTATAAATTATGGTGCAGCATCATTAGAAGATGCAATAAGAATTACACATGTTACAAAAGTTGATGGCAACACTTTACGTAAACAACAAGTAAGTGGATTTTATAGAGATGTAGCAATTACATCAGGAAGTGTAGATTTAAACAGTGATGTAACAGATAAGGTAGATGAATTAGAAGGTTTATCACCAGACAATAACGCAGGAGATGACGAGCATACATTATTAGAAATGCATGTCGACGCAGACGTTCCAGGTTTTGAAGATGAAAGTGGTATTAAATTACCATACATTGTTACAATAGACAGGCATTCTTCTACTGTTTTATCCATAAGAAGAAATTATTCAGAAAATGATCCAACAAAATCTAGAGTAGATTATTTTACACATTATAAGTTCCTCCCCGGATTAGGCTTTTATGGATTTGGCTTAATTCACATGTTAGGTGGGTTGTCAAGAACTGCAACAAGTGTTTTGCGACAGTTAATTGATGCAGGTACTCTTGCCAATCTACCAGCAGGATTTAAAGCACGTGGCATGCGTATACGTGATCACGATCAACCTTTACAACCAGGAGAGTTTAGAGACGTTGACGTAACAGGACAATCTATAAAAGAATCTTTATTACCACTACCATACAAAGAACCATCACAAGTGTTATTTGCATTGTTAGGTTTCTGTGTTGACGCTGGTAAATCATTTGCTGCAATAGCAGACATGAAAATGGGTGAAGGTAATCAACAAAACCCTGTTGGCACAACATTAGCATTATTAGAACGTGGCACAAAAGTCATGAGTGCAATACACAAAAGATTGCATTATGCACAAGCAACAGAATTTAATTTATTAGCAAAATGTATACAATTATTTTTACCGCCAGAATATCCATACATGGTAAAAGGTGGAAACAGATTTATAAAACAAACTGATTTTGACGAACGTGTAGATATATTACCTGTATCTAATCCAAATATATTTTCTATGTCACAACGTGTTATGTTGGCACAACAGCAATTGCAATTAGCAATGGCTAATCCTGCATTACATAATTTACGTGAAGCATATAGAAGAGTATACCAGGCATTAGACGTAGACAATATAGATGCATTATTAAAACCAGATCCATCACAACCAAAACCTATGAGTCCTGCTATGGAAAACTCTGTTGCCATGCGTGGCCAACAACCAAAAGCTTTTCCACAACAAAATCACAAAGCACACATAGATACACACGCGGAATTTATGTTTACACGTATGGTGCAAATTAATCCACAGCTGTACGCTATGATGCAAGCGCACGTAATGGAGCACATAGGATTAATAGCTGCATTGCAAGTTGAAGACGAAATGAAAGAACAAAACATGCAAATGCAACAAATGGCACAACAAGCACAACAAAATCCACAAATGGGACAACAGTTACAACAAGCACAACAAGAATTTATGCGTGTTAAAGAATCTCGTATTTCTGAATTAGAAGCAGAAATGATAAAAGAGATGGCAAAACAAGAGCAAGAAAAAGCTGGTAACATGACTCAAGATCCTCTTGTAAGATTAAAACAACAAGAAATTGATTTAAGAGCAGTTGAATTAGCAGCAAAACAAGAGCAAGAAGACAATAAGATTATGGCTAACATTGGTATAGAAGCAGAAAAATTAGATCTTGCTAGAGATCAAATAAAATCCAAAGGCGAAGAAGTTGTCTTTAAAGAAGGATTGAAAGCTGTTGCAGAGTCTGATAAACAAACTATTGAAGATATAAAAGAAAACATGGAAACTTTGCGAGAAGATCGTAGATTGCAAAGTGCAGAAAAACTTGCTACATTAAACAAAGGTAATAATGGAAGACAAACTGACGACAATTAGTAGAGCTATGCAAAATTTAGACAAAGCAGCCAGATTAGAAATCAAAACTGAAGAAGATAAATTATTGATTGCAAGTGCGCTAATGGCTGTTACAAGAAATCTTTATATTGAAACTATTGGTGCCGATGATACGGCCCATGTGTTTGCTAGTGTTGCAGATAGCTTTTTTATGGAAGATATTTCGCATTACGTAAACAAACCAACGATACATTAGGAGGTAACATGAATTTATTAAAAGATTTATGGGCACATCTAAAAGAGTGGAGTGATTGGGGCATGAAAGACTGGATTAAAGCCGGTATAGTTGCAATCATAGTGCTTTTAGTGCTTAATTCAATGATAGGTGCTTAAGTGGTAAAATTTACTGCAAGAGACGACGTAAGAGATGCTTACAGAGCTGGTATATCCGGTGCTAGACAATTTTCTGGCACCGGAGACGCTCAAGATGCTTTTAAAAGAGGGCAAAGATCTGCACGTGATTTTAGAAACAACAGAAGATTTAGTCCTACTAGAAGCACGTACGGTCGTAACACAGGCAAAACATTTATAACAAAAGCTGCAGACAAAGCAGGAGATAAATTAAGAGATATATATTCTGGTGCTGAAGAAGGCATTATGGGCGCTTATGGCGCAATGATGAAAGCTGGCAAAGAAATTTTTATTGATCCAATGATGAAAGCAGCAGAAAATAAAAAAATTATGGGCGATGCATTAAATGATAATGTTAGAATGTCCATGATGACAGATAAAGATAAAGAATTTTATGATAAATATATGCGTCTTGCTGATTTAACAAGTGACAATCAAGAAAGAGAACGTTTAATAGGAGAGGCAAATACAGCACTAAGAAACGCACAAATAAGCAGTAGAATTAATTATGGATTAGGACAATTAGGATATGATACATTAGGTAAGGAAGGTTTTGATTCTTACAAACAACCTATGTTTGACGAAGCCAGTCCAAGATTTAACGTGGATAATTTTATGTCAGGGTTAGGATCTTCATCAATAGGCAAAGCATTTTTAGCAGAAGCACAAAAAGCACAAAGTGAAGAAAGTAGTGGGTCACCAATTGGTAACGCTATGAAAGAATTTACTTTTATGAATGAGCCAAATCAATTTGTAGGTGGTGATGAATATTTTGAAGGTAAAGCAAGAAGAGATCCAATGAATCCTCAATTTGATTTAGGAAATGTTGCTATGTTTGATCCTTATTTAAGTCCTAACACACCATTTTTTGAAAAAAGCAGACCTTATTACCTTGATTACTTAAAACGATTTCAGGATTAAAAGTGGTAAATCCACATACTGACATATACAATCAACAAACTGATCCATTTAATGTTAACGTTGGATCAACAACAGGAACCACTGGTGGGTTTGCTGGTAGCGGTATAACAGAACCTCCTCCAGACACAGGTGGTAATAATAATCAAACAAATAATCAAACAAATAATCAAACAAATAATCAAACAACTGATTTTTTTAATTTTGAAGATAAAAAACAAGCTGCACAACAAAAAGCTGCACAAGAAGCAAAAGATGCATACATAAGTAAATTAAAAAATTATGCTTTAACAAACATAGCAGATAAAGATTTATTAACAGATGAATCTGGTAATTTAATTTACGATACAGGATATGGTGGTGATGAGAGATATGAATTACAAAAAGACGTATTTGACAATCCTTTATTTAACGCTGCCAATGATCCAACTTTAAACACAGATTTATACAATGTAGATAGTTTTACTGGTGACGTTCCTGTTTCTGATTTTCAAAAATTAAATTTATTGCAAACTGTAGGAGGCATAGGTGGATTATTTCCACAAGATCAATTTGGTAATCCATTATTAGATTCAAACGGTAACATGATTATGTCAGGTTTAGGACACGTTATGGTAAATGATGTTTGGAATGCAGCTTTTGATCCTGGTGGTATTAGACCAGGTGAAGACTACACTGGAGCTGGAATATCTAGTTTTTTAAATGATGCAGCAAAAGATTATTGGAGATCTATGGATGAAAATTGGTATGGCAGTTTCAACTATGATTCTTTTTTAGGAGAGCCAATAGGTATAGAAACATTAGGTATAAAAGATCCTAAATTTTGGCAACAAAAAGCATTGTCAGATTTAGATCCTACTGGATTTATGGATAGAGAAATGATATACGGAGAAGAATTAACAGATCGCGTAGCAAACCCAGGTGCTGCTTTAGTGACACCATTTGCTGAGGGCGTGATTGAAGGAGTGGATGTATAATGTGGCAGTTATTAGCTAAACCCTTATTGGGTGTTGCCGTTGATGGAATCAAAGGCTTTGTAGCAACAAAAAAATTAAATGGTGAAGTCAAGATTGCAAAAATAAAAGCAGAAAAGAAAAAACAAGAAGATATAGCTGCAGGTAAAATAAAATGGGAAGCAGCAGCTGTGGATCAAATGAAAGGTTCGTGGAAAGATGAGCTAATTTTAATTTGCCTATTGGCGCCAGCCGTAGCAGTCTTCGTGCCTAGTTGGACACCACATATAAAAGCAGGCTTTGAAGCCTTGCATTCTTTACCGGATTACTATAAACATTTATTATATTTAGCTTGCTCAGTTTCTTTTGGCGTTAAGGCTGGACCTGTAGCAATGAATTTTTTTAAAAAGGGGAAATAACCATGGCAAAAAAACTTGTTGGAAAGCAAACTAAACTTGACAAAAATAAAGATGGCAAGATTAGTGGCGAAGATTTTAAAATGATGGGTAATAAAAAAAATATGAAAAAAGGTGGCCGAGTAGCAAAAAAAGCTGGTGGTCGAGTTAAAAAAATGGGTGGTGGGTCTATGATGCAAAAACCTATGGCTGGAAGAATGTATAGAAGAGGAGGCAAAGCAAAATAGTGGCTGATAAAAAAGATACACACGTAACAAAAGATGGTAGAACTGTTAAAAAAGGTTTGTATTATTATATGAACAAAAGAAAAAAATCAGGCACAAGCAGAAAAGGTAAGGGAACTGTTACTGATAAAGCTTTAAAACAATCTGCTAAAACAGCTAAAAAGACTAAGAAAAAGAAAAAGGATTAATGCAAGATGAGACCGCGATTTATCTAATCCTTAGAAAGATTAGAGAGCGCAAAGAAGAGTTGAAAGAAGTTATCGCAGCTGGATTACCTAGTTGGGATGAGTACAACAAAACCGTAGGCGAATACAAAGCCTATGCAATAATAGAACAGGAAATACAAGACCTGCAGAAAGATGAGGAAAACAATGACGGAGAGCGAATTACCTAAACGAGTATTTGCATTAGAAGAAAAAGATTTGTCAGTAGAAGCTGATGAAAACAATAAAGTAGCAGAAGAAAAAGAAAATAGATTTCTTAAAAAAATACAAGAAGACGCTACAAAAGATATAAAACATTTACCTACAGAAAAAGTATTAGAAAGATTACCTGATCCTACAGGTTGGCGTATGTTAGTTTTACCATACAAAGGACAAGGTAAAACAAAAGGTGGTGTAATATTAACAGATGAAACAATGCAAGAACGTGGCTATACAACAGTTACAGGTTTGGTTCTTAAATTAGGACCAGATTGTTATAAAGACAAAGAAAGATTTCCAAACGGACCTTGGTGTAAAGTAAATGATTGGATTATATTTGGTCGTTACGCTGGATCTAGGTTTGGAATAGAAGGTGGTGAAGTGAGAATACTTAACGAAGACGAGATAATTGCTGTGGTAAAAGACCCAGAGGATATCTTGCAATACAAATAAACAGGAGTAAAGTATGCCTGCAGAAGCGCAAACTAAAGTAGAAGCTCAATCTGAAGCTGAAGCAAAGATGGTTGATTTACCATCTGACGGCCCATCAGTGGATGTTGAGGTAGATCCTACAAAAGAAAAAAAAGTTAATCCTGAATCACAAGAATCAGAAGTAGTTGTAGAGGAAAAACAAGATACTGCATCTACAGAAGAAATGGATGATTATGGTAAAAAAGTACAAACCAGGATTGACAGATTAACAAAAAAACTAAGAGAAGCTGAAAGACGTGAACAAGCAGCTGTCCAATATGCTCAAGGAGTACAAGAGCAAGCTAAAACTTTACAAAGTAGAGTTGGAAATCTTGATAGAGGTTATGTTTTAGAATACGGAAACCGTGTAAAAGCTGAAACAGAAGACGCTAAAAAAAGATTAAAAGAAGCAATGGACGCTGGAGATGTTAACGCTCAAGTAGAAGCACAACAAGATTTAGCAAGATTAGCTGTAGAAAATGAAAGAGTAAAAGCAACTGAATCTAAAAGAGAAAAGGCAGAAACGCCTGTTGCTCAACCAAATCAGGCTCAACAATACCAACAACCTAGAGCACCTCAACCCCCTGCTCCGCCAGATCCAAAGGCAGAAAATTGGGCTGAAAAGAATGAATGGTTTGGTAAAGATGAACCTATGACCTTGACTTCTTTCTCAATTCATCGTAAACTAATGGAAGAAGGATTTGACC
>CAACVD010001386.1_pt1 | contig 11647 bp, 25 predicted proteins | sample 2381771 | NCBI WGS metagenome assembly CAACVD01 (sample SAMEA5211965, study PRJEB30684) | marine metagenome | biome: Marine; feature: Epipelagic; material: Water | collected 2015-10-15 | depth 15 m | reverse complement strand
ATTTACGCAGAAAGCTGCATACGAAGCAAGAGACAGAGCAGTTAAAAAATTTAATTTAACAGAAGATGATCTACCATACTTTAGAACACTACACTCACTAGCTTTTAGAAAGTTAGGATTAAAAAAAGACCAAGTCATGCAGCCCAGACACTACAAAGATCTAGGTAAGAAGTTAGGTTTTCCTGTAACGTATGCTGACTATCAAGAAGACCAAGGTGGTATCTTTACATCAGACAGTGAGTATCTACGAATCATACAACTAGCACAGCTACGAAACATTACACCAGAACAACAGTTTGATTTACAAGAACACACACAGGATCTTGAAAGAGATCAACTTAAAATTATACATAACGAGTTAGCAAGATATAAAAAAGAATATAACTTAATAGATTTTAATGACATGATTTTAGATTTTACAAAATCAGATAAGTCACCAAAGTTTGATGTAGTATTTATAGATGAAGCACAAGATCTATCATTAATGCAATGGGATATGACACGATCTATTTGGAATAAAACAAAAGATTCTTTTATTGCAGGTGATGATGACCAGGCAATATTTAGATGGGCTGGTGCAGATGTAGATTCTTTTATTACACAAAAAGGTAAACTATTGAATCTTACACAATCAAGAAGAATACCAAAAGCAGTGCATGACTTTGCATTAGGTATAATTAAAAGAGTATCAAACAGAAGATACAAAGAGTGGGCACCAAGAGATCACCAAGGATCATTACGATACCATGACGATGTTAAAGATATAAATATGTCATCAGGTAATTGGTTGGTCCTAACTAGAACCAGACATATGTTAGAAGATGTAGAAGATGAAATGAGAGAACGTGGTTGGTATTTTGAAAATAGATTTAAAAGAATGCCAGAGAAAGATGCTGCAGATGCTGCACTAAAGTGGGAGCACTTACGTCAAGGTCAATTGATGTCAGGAAAAGAAATAGAATCTATCTCCCAACAAATAAGTTCTGTGTCTTGGGATAAGCAAAAATTAAAATCATTAGTCAAAGAATCTTTTTATGGGATAGACTCACTAACAAAAGACTATGGATTAAAAACTAAAAACGTTTGGTACGAAGCGTTTGATGATTTAAATTTTAGAACAAAAAATTATATACGTAGCATGCGTAGAAATGGTGAGAACCTAAAAGATAAACCAAGAATAAAATTATCAACAATACATAGCGTCAAAGGTGGTGAAGAAGACAATGTAGTTTTACTTACAGATCTAACAACTAATACAAATAGATCGTATCGTAAAAATCCTGATGATGAAACCAGATTATTTTATGTGGGTGCAACAAGAACAAAAGAGAACCTGCATATTGTAAGACCTAAAGACGAAGAAAAATCTTATCCAATGGAGGACTATGAGTAAACCATACGACAAACAGATCGGAGGATCTCACTATCAAAAATATAAAATTCAACCAAGTAAGTTCGTAATAGAGAATGAATTGCTATATCCAGAAGGCTGTGCTATAAAATATATTATAAGACACCGGGACAAGGGAAAGAAACAAGACATACTAAAAGCAATACATTTTTTAGAAATGATAATCGAAAGGGATTACAAGTGATACAAAAACCTTTATTCAGTCCACAGACCGAGTGGATACCACCACAAGATTTTCCTGATTTGTCTGACCATCCAGAAATATCTATTGACTTGGAAACAAAAGACCCAGAATTAAAAACTATGGGCTCTGGATCTATTACAGGTCGAGGAGAGATAGTAGGAATTGCATTAGCTGTAGAAGGTTGGTCTGGATATTATCCAATAGCTCATGAAGGTGGTGGCAACATGGATAAGAAAAAGGTCATGGATTACTTTCAAAAAATTTTAAATCTACCCTCTATCAAGATATTTCATAACGCTATGTATGATGTGTGCTTTATTAAGGCTGCAGGGCTAAAAATTAATGGTCAGATCGTAGATACCATGATTGCTGGCTCTCTCGTGGACGAGAATCGCTTTCGTTATGATTTAGGCTCTATGGGTCGGGATTACGTCGGAAAGGGCAAAAACGAGGCTGTATTGCAGGAAACTGCAGCTGTTTGGGGCGTCGATCCCAAGTCAGAGATGTATAAGCTACCAGCTATGTATGTTGGTGAATATGCAGAGCAAGATGCAACGCTAACCTTGCAGCTCTGGCAAGAAATGAAAAAAGAAATACAGCACCAAGATATACAATCTATTTTTGATTTAGAGTGTGAACTATTTCCTTGCCTCGTTGATATGAGATTTTTAGGAGTTCGCGTAGATGATGAAGCAGCGCACAAATTGAAGCAAGAGTTAGTTGGACAAGAAAAAGAATGCCTACACAAAGTAAAAAAAGAAACACAAGTAGACGTTCAAATATGGGCAGCAAAGAGTATTGAGCAAGTTTTTCAAAAACTTTCCCTACCATACGACCGCACTGATAAAACAGATTCTCCATCATTTACAAAAAACTTTTTACAGAATCACCCCCACCCACTAGTGAAACTAATTGCCCGGGCTCGTGAAATAAACAAGGCCCATACCACGTTCATTGATACCATATTAAAACATAGTTTCAAAGGAAGAATTCATGCAGAGATTAATCAATTAAGATCTGATCAAGGTGGTACAGTTACTGGTAGATTTAGCTATAACAATCCAAACCTACAACAAATTCCTGCACGTAACAAAGACCTTGGACCAAAGATAAGAAGTTTATTTATACCTGAAGGTAATAAGAAGTGGGGTTGTTTTGATTACAGCCAACAAGAACCAAGACTTGTTGTACACTACGCAGGTTTACAGAATCTCTATGGAGTGGACGAAGTATTGGATGCTTATAACCAAGGCGATGCTGACTTCCATACTATCGTTGCTGATATGGCAGAGATCCCTAGATCACAGGCCAAGACTATAAACCTTGGCCTGTTCTATGGTATGGGTAAAAATAAATTACAAGCAGAGCTTGGTGTAAGTAAAGATAAAGCTGAAGATTTATTTAGACAATACCATAACAAAGTTCCGTTCGTAAAAAAACTTATGGATAATGTTATGCAGCGTGCGCAAAACTCTGGTAAGATTAGAACGTTGCTAGGCAGGCTATGCAGGTTTCATTTATGGGAACCAAACCAATTCGGTATACACAAAGCCTTACCACATGAAGCAGCGCTCATGGAACATGGACCAGGGATTAAACGAGCTTACACTTACAAAGCTTTAAATAAATTAATTCAAGGATCAGCAGCAGATATGACAAAAAAAGCTATGATTGATTTACATAAAGAAGGTATCATACCGCATATACAAGTGCATGATGAACTTGATATATCTGTAACAAATGATTTGGAAGCTGCGAAGATAAAAGATATAATGGAAGCAGCGGTAGATCTGGAAGTACCTAACAAAGTAGATTATGAATCTGGTCCCAATTGGGGATCAATAAAATGAGGATAAATTATGGCTTACTTAAATGCAAATATTCCTGTACAATACGCACAAATAAAAAAGGAGTATTTATATGACCTTAAAAAACATCACGGAGAAGTTGAAGACTGTATTATCTTCGGCATTAGCTGTATTACAGGTCGTGCTATCTTATGGCATGCACTTATGGAAAACGGCGCTGTCTTTTATCGTCTCCCGATTAGCGCCTTCATACAAAGAGGCTTTGACAGAGAAAAAGTTCCTGAACGTAGACTTGATGAGCTGGAGCTATGGAATAGTTTTAGTTATTATCCTGCTGTTACTGCTTACGATATTCTAGAAGCACAAGCTGGCAAATATATTGGTAAAGATAAGAAATGGCATCATGGTAAATATTTATTTACTATTGACTTTGCACATCCAGAGCCTAATATACTAGACACTGATCATTCAGAGATCCCGCACGAGCATAAGTGCGCTCACATACTTGCGTTAGATGACGGCAACTATGCGGCACAGCCAAATAATAGATTAATTTGGAACATACCTTCGTTTACTGTAAAGGACAACACTCCTGACTGGAAGGTCCAAACTAATGAATGGAATGTAGAGGATGTTAGTCAATGGAGAACAGAAGACACCGACAATTTCTTTTATGAAATTGAGGAAAAGAAAAAATGAAAACGTTTTGCTTTGAATGCAAACACGATTGTCATTGTGGTCGTAAATGCGATTACTGTAGTTGTTATATATGTAACAATATTGTGATAAAAACATATGAAGATTATATGGGAGGAAACATGATTAAAAAACTTTGGAAAAAAATCAAAGGTTGGTTTTTTGGAATAAAAGACTAATGAATTTAGCAGATTTATTAAAGAAAAACATTGTCATGGTACCCGTAGTAGCTTCAGTGCTAGTCGGAACGTTTACCGGTGTTAAGTACATCGTTAATCTTACAGATACAATTAATGCTAACAAAGCAGAGATAGAAAAAATTAAAACAGTCGATCTTGTAAATATAACAAGAGACATGGCTGTCCTTACAGAAAAAACAAACACAATCCTACAAAAATTAGAACGAGCAGAAGGCACATGGGAAATGGCTGAAAACTTGTATGAGTTGTTAGCTAATCGTGTCAATGACCTGGAGTGGGATATCAAAGATTTAAATAGAGAAATAAATTATTAGGATGAATTATGGAGATAGCCAGGATGAATTATTACTTTACAGGTATATTGGTTGTCTTACTTTGTTTATTAGCTTGGGCTGGTCCTGCATATCCTAGAAACGAATATTTAAACTCATACCCTAACGAATGTAGAACTGGTGAAGTAGATGTATCAGTATCTCGTAGAGATTATGATTATAATAACTACGACAATTCTTGGAATGGTAGTGAATCAGAAGAAGTAAGACTTACGTTTAGAAAGTATTTAGGTAATTTACAGTGTAATGAAAGAAATGATTTAGCTTTAGAAAATGAAAAACTAAAGCAACAATTAGAGTTAATGAAAATGTGTAACAAAGTTAATAGAAATCCTACATTAAAACGTAATGAAAATTTTAATTTATTAGTATCAAAATGTGAAGGTGTAATTCCTACAAAGGTTGAAGAAGAAAGACCTACAGAAAAAAATACCTGGAAAGGTATGAAAAAAGATTACCTAAAGTCTAATCCAGACGCTAAAACCATGGATAATACAACATTGAAGATGCCTCCAAAAGATTATAAACTACCTAAACCAGAATAATGAAAATTAGTGAAAATACATCTGTAAGCATGCCTGTCAAGAACATGCTCATGATAATCGCAGGCGTCGTAGCCGGCGTGTTCGCATACACGGAGATTACTGCTAGACTTACATCTCTTGAGACGTCACGTGAATTGTTTCAAGCAGACTTACTCAAAAAGAGTGAACAACTGCCCACGGACCAGGAACAATACATGCTCCTGGAAGCAGTTTTTTCTGACGTAGAGAAGTTACAAAAAAATCAAGAACAAAACATGACAAACAAAGTCAACATAGAATTTACTCAAAAACAATTAGAAAAATTATTAATTGATGTAGAAAAATTAAAAGATAAAGTTAGACAAAACGGGAGTTATGCACATGAATGAAGTAACAGAAGTTGTGATAGCTTTACTTATGCTGGTTAATGGAGAAATGAAAGAAGCACGTATACAGACTGGATATGCTGAATGTATAAAAGGTGCACGTATAGCTAAACGTGGTTTAAAAATTAATAGTAATATTAAATATTCTTGCATAAAATGTGAGGCAGTATTAGAGGATAATATTGATGGCTCAAAATCAATTAAAAAACTCATCGTCAAATAAAATAGCTAAAGAATTAAAAGATAGACGTTACCACCAGCGTGTGGTAAAAAATAAAAAAAGATATGAGCGATCAATTTATAAAACTGCATGCAGAAATAGTGAACGGGAAATGTCCGACTTGTCATGAGATGACAATGTTAATTGGATTAACACCAGAATATTTTAGATGCATAAACTGCGGAGCAGATTTACAACAACATATTAATGGTAAGATAAGTTATCTTCCTACAATCACAGGTAGTACACCTTTATCACAAGTACAAAAAATGTTTGGACACGATGAAAAAAGCTAAAGGTTTATACGCAAAAATAGCTCACGAACCTGTATTTCACAAAACATCGATTGGACGTAATCCTAGTCTTACAAAAATGAACAAATCTAAAAGACGTCAATTTAAAAAATATAATGGCCAAGGCCGTTGACAAACATCCCAAAATATCCTAGTCTCTAGGAATGAAAGAAAAAAAGCTAACAATAACAAGTAAAGATATAACTCAAAAACAATGGTCTATATTATTGTTGGAGTTAAATTTAATACGTAAAGCATGGAAACCTTATGCAAAGCTGGAGCTGCTTGCACCAGGTATCAGAAAGATAATAAAACATGGCACAAGACGTCACAACAAAGATTGATGAAGCCGCAAACATGTGGGAAAAAACTAGAGATCAAAAGTATAAAGATCTTTGGTATAAACTAATAAAGGAGTTTGCAAATGGACCTCATAATACTAAACGATGGAATGTATCAGTTAGTTCCCATCACAAAGCAGATGATGGAACATATGTCGTTATTGGTAAAAGAATTAGATCTCTTTGAATTATGTGACATACTACGTTTAAAACTAACAACGTATCATGATTATCCTATTAATGCTCACGTTATGAATGATGGCAGTGGTAATTTTTATGGGTGTATACAAAGATAACCTATCCCAAAGAGGGAAAACTGTGGGGATAGGTATTGTGGTTGAGAAGAATTATACCGATAACAAAATCTTGTTACAATGTCAAATCGTATTTTCAGGAGTGCAATAGAACTTGATAAACATATTATATTTATTTACTTCTTCAGGACCTATTTGTTTCATTTTTATAGTGGATTGTTCATATCCAAACATTAAACAATCGTATTGGGTATCAAATCTTGTTGGCCATTCGTATGGCTCTAAACAAGTGCCAGCTACCTGTGAACAAATAACTAAACTTAATAATATTTTCATTGACAATCCTATAAAATCACCTATATTATGTGTATTAATATGAAAGGAAACGCATGACAGACATGAGTAAATACAAAAATGTTTCTCTATCAAAAGAAACATACGCTACTTTAGATAAGTTATCAAAGGTTATATTGCCCGATGCAAAATTATCAGTAGCAAAGACAATAGAAGCAATAGCAAACGAGAAAGCAAAAAAGTTAAATGGGAAAATTAAAAAAAGCTAGAGTACGATTACACATTTGCCCTACGTGCAAAGGTAATGGTTTTTTAAAAGTTGCAACAGAAGGTGAGGATAAGATTCACCAATGTTGGGATTGTGATTCAGAAGGAGAATTTTATGAAACGATTGATGGTAATAATCTTGTTTACGATAATGTTTCTACCAAGCTGCACTAAAGTTGAGTTTGATAGTTTTGATCCAACAACAACAGCAATTAAATGGATAATACAAAATGATTCCTGATACAGACAAAGCATACATTGCAGGTTTGTTTGATGGTGAAGGTAGTATTTATTTTGCTAAACGACCAGAAAAGAAAAAGAAACACAAAGGTAAAGGTTACAGAGTATCAATATCTCAACGCATTAGTATGGAGATAACTATGACTGATGAGTCTGTAGTTAGATGGGTCCATGAAGTTTTAGGTGTGGGCACAGTTGTGCGTAAGCCGCGTAAAGGTTTACGCAAAGACGGCACCAAGTATCTAATGCAATGGAAATGGCGTTGTACATTTAGAGATGCATTCTATGTATGTTGTTTAATCTGGCCCTGGTCACATACAAAGTTTGAAAAGGTACAACAAATCATAACACATTACTCCGGTAAAATTATGAATGATAAAGTTGTAAGTTTAGATGAGTATAAAAAACAAATGAGTTTAGAATGATACAAATAAAAATACATGATGACGATAGAAGATACGCTGTCGAAATTTTAAAAAGTAAAAACTTTGGTAACAGGTCTAGAGGGTTTAATGGTAGCTATGAAAAACAATACACAGGTTTAATTGGTGAACTCACTTTATTTAGACTAATGGGTAGACCACAACCAAGATACGAAAGTGGTAGACTCGATGAAGATATAAATATTAATGGTAAGAAAGTAGATATTAAATCAATGGCCCGGAATGTGTATATACAGGAGCACTACGTCCATAACTTTGTTGCATATCAAAAAGATATGCCAAGCGATATCTTATTATTTATAAGTATTAATAAAAGAAGTGGTGTTGTTCAGATCTGTGGTTGGTTAGAAAAAGAAAAATTTTTAAATAATGCAAGTTTCTTTGACCAGGGTGATAAGCGTGAGCGAGACGATGGTACATCGTTTGTTTTGCGTGCGCCGTTGTACGAGATAGAACAAAGTAAATTAAACAAACTAAACAATATTAAGGATTTAAATGACATTTAAATTTGGAATAGGTATGTTAGCGATGGGTATCATAGCCATTTTTATAGGTGCCATAATAGCATATTTTATTATTAACAAAATTAAACAAGATGATCTTGATTAATCACGTAAAACATCGACGCGTGTTCAAAGTGCGATGCAAGAACGAAAGGGTCTTATGACTACATACGCAACCGAAAGGGTTGGAACAACAAAAGATTATTCTGTTTTTAAATATTTTGATAGAAATAGAGTGATCAGTAAGAATCATGTCGAAGAATTACGTAAGGACATGAAACAAAGAGGTCAATTGGAAAGGGTTATCGTTAACGAGAAATGGTATGTTATCGATGGTCAGCACCGTATCGAAGCTAGAAAGCTAGATAAGCAACCGGTTGACTTTAGAATAAAAAGAGGTGCATCAATCGTAGATGTTACAGCTATTAACAACAGCGCCAAGATTTGGAATAACGCTGCCTGGCTACGTAACTATTCTCACGAGGAGCACGCGAACAATAGACCGTATAGACAGTACGCCGAGTTTAAAAGAGAACATGGCTTTACTGAATCGATCTGTATGGCTTTGTTAAGTGAAGACTTTCATGACTATGGTCGGAAAGCTTTTAAGAAGGGTGACTTCAAAGTTAAAAATCTAGAAAGAGCTACAGAAAATGCTAGACAAATAGCTGAACTATTAGCTGTTGATAAAAGATTAAATGCTTTGAAAGCTGTACTTGCGTTCTTAAAATTAAAAACCTTGGCTAACTTTAAGTTTAGTCTGTTTGAGTCTCAACTGAAAAAGAATAAGAGAAGACTACCAGTGTGCATGAACGTTGAACATTGGATTGATTCTTACATCGATGAGATTTATAACTATGGTTTACGAAAACCACACAAGCGTCTTGTGAATAGGTACATCAACTAACGTGGTGGGCCTTCGGGCCCGCACTTTAAGAGGATTTATTATGAGTGATAAAAAAGATAAAGGTAGAAAATGGGATGGAAGATCAAGGGTTTCCAACGATTTGTATCGTGAAAACTTTGAAAAGATCTTTGGAAAAAAATTAAGTAAGGATGAGGAATTAGAAGGATACTATATTGATGGGTATGATGATAAAAATAGTAAGGTTCTAATTAAAAAGAAACAATGATGAGTGATAAAGATATAGAAGATTATCATAATATAGGTATGCCGATCAAGCACAGTGCTCGATACACCTATGTGGATGCTACACAGCTCACGGACCAAGAAACAGGGACCAGGGTTTACGATGTAAATGGTTCTAGACTTCCAAGTGTGACTACTATATTAGGAGCCACAAAAAATAAACAATTTTTAAAAGAGTGGAAGGCCAAAGTTGGAGAAAAAGAAGCAGAGCGAATCAAAAATATTTCTAGTGCAAGGGGGACAGCTATGCACAAATTCTTGGAGCACTATATACTCGGAACTGGCTACGATGATCTTACAGAACTCGGACAAAAGGCGAAAGCCATGGCCAAAAAAGTTATTGATATCGGTCTTGCACCTGTCGAAGAGTATTACGGCTCGGAAGTCACGATGTATTATCCTGGGCTATACGCTGGGGCTACTGACCTGGTTTGCAATCATAATGGCATGGAAACTATTGTAGACTTTAAACAAGCAAATAGACCAAAGCAGAAAGACTGGATAGAAGATTATTTTTTACAGATTGCAGCATATGCAATGGCACATGACTACGTTCATGGTTCACAAATTCGTCAGGGTGTGATAATGATTTGTACACCTGATTTATATTATCAGGAATTTAAAGTGCAGGACCACGAGTTACGGCAGTGGAAGCACAAGTTTTTAAAAAGGCTTGATATGTATCATGAGTTAAAATTTGACGAAAAAGAGGCAGCGGACACAAATCTGCCACAATTACAAGAGGAGATGGAAAACCAACAATACCTGAAAGAGTTAAAAAATAAGTTATGAACGAAAAATTATTTAGAACAGTTCTAAAGAGATATGAAGCAAATATCGAAGATGCGCTATACAAGATACACTGCATCGACGACCACAACATAGTTATTCCAGAACACGTAGATATTACTGGAGAAATTGACAAGCAATTAGCATTAATTGCAGAAAACGAAGATAAGATATCAGTTTTGAGGAAATACTATGAAAGACCGGACACAAAGACAGTCTTATAGAGTTCTCACAGATAAATTAGACTCATTAAAAAAAAACACGAAAAAAAAGTGGAATAATGTCCATTTACAAAATTATATAGTATTACCAACGATTCTAGACCAATTTAGTGGACATTTTAGTGGACATTATTTGGTTTAGTGGACATTATATAATGTCCATATCAGTAGTGCCGCCGCGCGCGCGTAAGGCTGGTATTGATGAGGTGATTTATCTGTGAGAACACTAATGACTGATGAAAACTTTTTTGATATATTCAATCGCACACACAACCCAGAGTATTATTATGCCTCGAAAAAAGACAAAGAGAAAAGTAAACGGAAACACACAAAGCGCAAACGACCTGCCGTATCCGAAAGTAAGAGTCGATTGGATAGATTGCGTCAGCGATAGTGGTTGGGCTAATGAAAAAGAATTTGATAAGATGAAGTTAGCAACACCTGTGAATGAGGGTTGGTTATATTCTAAAGATAAACATTCAATTAAATTATTTGCCTCGTACGATAAAGATGAAGATGGTATTACTTTTGGGGATCGGACGATGATTCCTCGGACTTGGGTAAAGAAGATTCAGAAGATTTAGGTGGAGTCACATCAATTATTTGTGCGTAGTCGTCTAAAATTTGTTTCATTTTTAATTCTAGTTCTTGTTCTGTCATGTCTTCTAGTTTCCCAGTTTTTATTATTTTTCTGTCTATGTATAATCCTGCCGCCTTGCCTCGGTTTGTTTCGGCGTTTACGGCTGCACTCCATGCTCCTTTCCTTAAAGCACCCTCTCTAATCTTACCTAGTTGTGCAACGTGATTGTCATAAGTCACTTCATGTTTTCTTAAGATCTCCTCACGTAGTTCACCTATGTACTTAACAACCAATGGATGTTTCTTTGGACTTGTAAGACTTGAGCCTTCAAATCTTGCATTCTTCTCGCTATAGCCTGCACGCTTTGCAGCCTCTGTTTTAGTCAGTGGTCCGTGTTCATCACCGAACACATAGTTTTCTGCAAACCGCATTTGCATTTCAGTTAGTCTTTTTGGTAATCCCATGATTGACATTATAGGATACTTTGTGTAATAATTCAAGCCAACATGCG
>CAACVD010001385.1_pt1 | contig 11655 bp, 10 predicted proteins | sample 2381771 | NCBI WGS metagenome assembly CAACVD01 (sample SAMEA5211965, study PRJEB30684) | marine metagenome | biome: Marine; feature: Epipelagic; material: Water | collected 2015-10-15 | depth 15 m | reverse complement strand
GATTACCAAGAACGCTGAAGAAGCTAATGGTATGCCGTGGTAATACAGGAACAGCTAGAACAGCGTATTGCTGATATGGAGACTAAATAATGGCTAATACACTAGCACCCGCCGCAGTTAATCATGTAATGAATGGTAGCGCAAAGTCTTGGGTAAATTTTTCAGGCACAGCTCATGCAATTCAGGATAGTTTTAATGTGTCTAGTGTTACAGATTTAGGCACAGGAACACATAGAGTAAATATATCTAGTGCTATGAGTAATGCAAACTTCACATACTCTAATGGTAATAAACATAGTGGGGATAATTCAGTTCCTAGTGGAATGGGAGAAAATCTAACAACTACAAGATACGGCACCCGTGTAACAAATTTAACAAATATGATAGACGCTAACAATGTAACACTTAGTGCCTGTGGAGATTTAGCGTAATGCGGACACCTAATTTTAAAGGTACTCATTTTTTTAATCGTCTTGGCTGGGCAAAGGCAAACCTTGAGCCAGTACAGTCTGACTATCGTGTGGTGTACGAAGACAGTATTGATGAGTGCGCCAAGATACTTGTGCCAGACCCCAATTGGATGGCGTGTGCATTGCAAGGCGGTATCCTGCCACCAGTAGAAGTATACTGGGAGTTGGCAAAAGACGAAGCACAGCCCGACTTCAAGAAGCATACACGAGGCTATCTGCTTCACGACACGCAACCTATTGATGCGATGACCGAAGAAGAAGCTATTGAGTATCTAATTAAGAAAGACATACCGCAGTCCGTATGGACAACGTGGGATGAGGGCAATCGCCCGAAGATGGTAATATGCCGCAAGGAACAGTTACCGCAAACTCGTGTCTGGCGTAACGCTTGGCGCATTTCTGATGAACTAGCCGCATAGGATTTAACAATGTCAGTTACAACTTATATTGTGGATAAGGACGGTAATCAGATTGATGCCGCTAGTGCCACAGTACCAGCAAACCGTGACTTTCGCGGTGCTTGGTCTTTGTCTGGTTCAGTTATTTCAGAGGACTTGACCAAAGCAAAGGAACTCTTCAGGGACAAAATCCGTGAAGTTCGCAAACCACTGCTTGAAGCGGAGGATGTCGTTTACATGAAAGCACTTGAGGTTGATGACGCAACCGCCAAGGCAAACAGCGTGGCGAGAAAGAACAATCTGCGTGATGCACCCGCCGCTGTCGCTATTGATGCCGCAACAACAATCACTGAACTGAAGGCCGCTTGGAATAGTGATCTTCTTGGAACTAGCCCTTACGCACAGGAGTAAACAATGGCTACATACACTTGGACTTTTCCGAACTTAGAAGTGAATAACAACGAACAGAACGGCTTTGATGACGTAATTAGTCAGGTTCACTGGCGTTTTACTGCGGTTCACGATACCGCCACAAATGTTGATGGCCAGCCACTCAGCGTCAGTGCATACGGCTCTGCTGGTTTGACCCTGCCGCCGGAAGGGTATGAAGGTTTCATTGCTTTTGACAGTGTGACACAGGACAATGTGAAAGCGTGGGTGCTGGATAACCTCGGCAAAACTGAGGCTGAGATGGAAGCAATGCTAACGGCACAGATGGATGAGCTGATTTCCCCAACTTTTCGTAACGCAACGCCATCGGGTTGGTAACGCATAGGAAATAAATCATGGACCTCGTACACATTATTGATACTCTGATAGGCATTATCGTAATGGGTAGTGCATGGTTTATCAGCAGTTTATTTAGAGAACAAAAGCGTATTGAAATACTACTAAATAAAACACGCGAAGAGTATGCTACTCGTGTTGAGTTGCGCGATGACATGCGGCAGGTTATGGAAGCCCTGCACCGTGTGGAAGACAAGCTGGATAGAGTTTTGAGTAGGGACTAGTAGATGGCACAGGGTGGGAGTTCGGTTGCTGACCTAGAGAAACAGCTTGCCGAACTACAAGCAAAACAAAAAGAATATCAGCAAAACTATAGAAATGTAATAAAGCCAAGGTCTGAATATGAAACTAATGACTACAACTATGCAGTTTTACAATTTAGACGTAAGTACGGCCCTGACAATTACCTTGACCGAATTAGAGCTGCTCAGCAACAGCTAGATGCTGCTAGAAAGGCTGCAACAACACCACCACCAGCACCACCACAAATGGGCCAATCTCAATCAAATGAAAAACCTTTTATAAAAAATGTAGATGGTTCTTTTTTTCTTGATGCTCAAGGAAATAAAGTGCGTCAGGGGACTGTTGGCAAATTTCCCCCTGTCTCCCCCCTGCCTTACCCAGAATTTGAACAGATATCGGACTTTACATCTACGGACTCTAACATGATAACAACAGATACACAGTTACAAAAAAAAGTAAGTGAACTAGCCGCCAAAGATGTTCCTACTATTAACACAGCTAAAATAACTCCTACAGCAGGGGAAAGTATTACTACGGGTGTAGGACAAGTACCTACTATTCCCGAGGCAACTGCATCTAGTGTTTCAGAAACAGGCTTAACAGTTACTCCCCCCACTATGCCCGGTGCCGATGTTGGACAAATCGGTGCTGTTGCTGAAACTATGCCGGGTCTTCAACAGATAGGCGGTATGGAAGCAGCACAGCTTACTCCAACACAGCCGTATGTTGATATGACGGGTGTTGAAGGCGTTGCCAGTGCAGCGTCGATGGCTGTTGCCGCACAAGCAGAACTCGACCCACGAGCCACTGTTCAATACCAGCTTGGCCAACTTATGTCGAGCCTCGAGGAAGGCAAGCCTATGCCAGCTTGGGCTTCTCCACAGGTTCGCAAGGTCAATGCTATTATGCAGAGCCGGGGCTTGGGTGCAAGTTCGATGGCTGCTGCTGCTATCACCCAGAGCTTAATGGAATCTGGTGTGCAGATCGCTGCTGCTGATGCTAATAAGTACGCCGCAATACAGTTGCAAAACCTCGACAACCGCCAAAAGGCTGCTCTCCAAAATGCGGCCACAGTTGCTGCTATGGACCGGGCAAACTTGTCAGCCCGTTTGCAAGGTGCAGTCACCGAAGCCCAAGCCCTGCTGTCCGTAGACCTGAAAAACCTTGACAATAAACAAAAAGCTGATACCTTAAACTTTAGTGTGTTGGTTCAAGGTTTGTTCAAAGATGCCGCCGAGGAAAACGCTCGTAAGCAGTTTAATGCTAAGAATGAATTGCAGGTGGAAGAGTTCTTTGCCGAACTAGGTTCGCAGGTAGAAACTGCAACGGCTAATCGTGTCGCTGCTACACGACAATTTAATGTTTCTGAAGCTAACGCGATGGCGCAGTTTAATCAACAGGTTCGAGATTCCCGTGACAAGTTCAACGGTCAAATGCAATTTGCGATAGATCAGTCAAACGCTGTGTGGCGCAGAGAAATTAACACGGCTAATACAGCGGCACAAAACGAAACAAATCGCCTAAATGCACAGATGCAATACAACGCCACGCAAACAGCGTTAGCAAGTATGTGGCAGATGTATAGGGACAACGCATCGTGGAACTTTACTAAAAGTGAGAATGAGTTGCAACGTAAGCACCAAGTTGGCTTGGCCGCACTAGAGTTTTCGAACACAATGGAAAAATACGACAGACAACAACAAGACTCTCTAGCCATGGGTATCGGTAACTTTTTAGCAAATTTATTTTAGTAGGATAAGAGATATGAAGGGGTTCAGTGTTTTTAAATCAATTGTTAACTTTGTTTCTGGAGTGTTTGGTGGTGGTGGCGATCCACGAAACGAACGACAGTACAGCGGCGGTGCTCGTGATAGAGATTTAGGACTTGTGGATAAATACGGCGGCTTTCTCTCTACCGTAGGTCAAGCAGCAAGAACAGCGATGGGTCAAGAAGAGGACGGCTTTACTCCCTTCCAACCAGTTAGCGATGTTTCTGTCCCTAAGATTCCTCTCGGAAGTTCACGGGCAGCACAGGCTCCTGCTCTTGGGGGTATCAGTAGCGAACGCCTAAATCTTGCTGTACAAACAGCTATGCGCCGTAAAACACAATCCAATCAAGATTTTCAGAGGCTAATTAGTCAGAACATGCCACAACCTCGACCAGTTCGCGGGAGACGAACATTGGCTATTGAACCTGCACGGCTCCCGTCCGTACAAGAAGCTAAACCTGCTGAAGTTCGTAAGGAGACTAAATAGTGGCTACGGAAAAAGATTTAATGCAAGCACAGAAAGGGTCTATTGAAGATATTGACCGTTTTTCTGCTCCGCCCCCGGGGCATTCTTTAACGCAAGACAACAGCCGATGGGCTTGGGGCCGTCCACCACAGGACGTTGATCCTACAGTTGTCTTTGAAAAGGTGTTGGATAATATAGAGAAGCCACAGCGTTTTCAAGAAATGATGAAGCTGCTTGTTGTTGGTGTGAGCATAGAAGCAATTGTTGAAGGTATAATTATTCAAGGGTTTCAAGAGGGACGTTTCACGCCAGATGTGGGTCTTCTCATAAAAGGTCCTCTGGCATTCTATATTGCTGAAATGGCAGAAGAAGAGGGCGTACCATATCGTTTGTTTGAAAACTCTAACGCATTTGAAGAAGATGAAATGGACGACAGAACCTTCTTCGATATGATGAGACGAAACAATCCACGTATGTTTACTATCGTAAAAGAAAACCTAAATGCTGCTATCAGAGAGGGCATGTCTCCAAAGCCCCCTGCTGAAGAGAACTTTTTAAATAGAGAGGATAGTGAGTAATGGGATTCGGAACTGCACTTGCTTTAGGATTTATACAGCAGACCAACAAAAATATGGCTGAAAAACGTGCCGCTGAAGCAGAAGCTGCGAAGGCTGGGAAAGAAGCTGAAATAAAGAGAAGAGAAGGTGTATCTTCTCTTGTATCTACTCTTGTGCAAAAAGAAATGATGGACCCCGATAAAGCAGCAGAAATAACTGCTTTGAATGAGCAGGGGTTAGTTACCATGTCAAATGTGTATTCAGCAGTAGGGGCTATGGATGATGTAGAAAACAACACGATGTTTGGTGGCGTTTCTATGAAATTTGAGGCAACATTTACTGACGATAAAAGCACTGAAAATCTGAGTAATATTAACATGATTCTGTCTAACCCGGACGCTGCCGAGGCTTACTTGCAGGAGTTTACAAGTGACCCTGCAGGTGCCCAACAGTTTTTAGCGTTTACTGATTCTGAATTTAAAAAACGTGGTCAATGGGTATACCTAAACAAGAGTGGTGTGGACGAGGTAACAAAAGCTATAAAAAGCCCAGTGTACGCTACGTTTTCAGAGTACAAGCCTCTTCTAAGCTTTAGAGCTGAGTTGCAAAAATCATTAGGCATGTCCGGCGTTTCAGCAGAACAAGCAACTCTTTCAAACGCCATCAACACTGCTACTGAAGGTGAAGGTCTTAAAGATAACGAGGTATTTATCCTAGGGTCTGCAACGGAAGAAGGTACGGCTTCGGGAGTCATTCAAACCGTTGATGCTAAAACTGCAACCAGCATGGATAAACTTGCTGAAGAGATGGGATTTGCCGACAGAAATGTTTGGATTAACAGCATAGAATATCGTGAAATCTCAGACAGCAAAGCGGGTGCATATATTATTATCCAAGACCAGTCCGTACCTTTGTACGAAGCAGGTGCTTTGCAATTGCTATCTGCCGCAGGTGCGGGACCTAACGTCACACCTCAAGTTGTTGACATTCTTCTAGAAGTTAGTCCCGGACTGGTCAGCACCCGTCAGTTGGTAAACGCCATATTGCCTCTAATTAAAGTAGAAGAACCGAAGGCATCTATTTTTGGTATCGAAGGAAGAAATCCCTCGGGGCCAGAAGTGCTTAAAAACAAGAGTATCAAGTCCGACGACATCATAGATAAGAACACCTTTGCTTCAAATTCTGTATCTGCTGTTGACGAAATCTTAGCAAACCTCGAGCCTGTCGGAAAAGACGGCGTTAAAATTAAAACAGGTTTTGCAGGGATTGTTCAGTCTGCTGCTTTAAAAGTCTTCGGTTCAGGGGGTCAGATTAACCAGTTATTTGGAGGTTCTCGATTTGACGAAAGTGACTTCGTTAAAGGAACCACTTCAGAAAGTTTGTCGGCTATTGTAGCTGATGTACTGGATAAAGACTTGGCTGAAAGGCTCGGTGAAAACGAAGTTCTGATGGTTTCACTAGCATACTCTATGGCCCGTGCTGTTGATGGTACAGGCCGACTATCTAACGATGACTTCCGTATTCAGATGGAACAGTTGAAGGGCGATGGTGTGTTTGATAACATAAACATTACCAAAGCAAAACTTGAACGCCTACGCCTTCGCTTTTACCGTCTTCAGCAGGACACAGAAGTCTATGCAAACATCGCACGGTCTCCGAGTATTAACGCTCCTGAACAACGTCGATTGCAAGCATATGTCATTGCGGAGAAAGCTCGTAAGTTCCACCGCCGTACTGTAAACGTTGGCGGTGATACTGGACGGGCAGACACTCGTCTACGGTTTGGCGACATGAGCCTCACGCCCGCAGAAAATTACGAAGCCATCCCGGGAAGCGAACTCTTCTTCGACGACAGTTTTAATTTGTACGAACGAAAACAAGGTTCAGAATTCGTCACTAAAGTTGCTGACGACGACCAGCGAATCGTGTTTAAACAGCAGTCTTCTGACAAAGAGCAGCAGCCACAGCAGCAGGAGGATAACGCTACAGAAGAACAGCAGAGTTCTGAGCAACCTCCTGCCGAGCAGGGTGGGGCTATTATCATAGACGCTACCCAGATTGCTGGTAAGAAACGCAAACCCCTTGCAAATGGGAACATTATAGTAGACGGCGTAGAGTATAAACCTCTAGGCAGAGGCAAGTATCAGAAGGTAAACTAATGGTAGACCCAGTGATTGTAGACGACAAGAACGTTCTCTTTGAAGAGGCTCGTAAGAAAGACATCGCTCGTCAGAAGGGTTCGCTTGAAACTCCTGATGCTCAAGCAGTGTTTGAAGATATCATGTCTAGCACTACTGTTGAAGAGATTCAGCAGAAGGGTTATACTACCATCGGTGGCGTACGCATCACCCCCGAAAGCATCGCGGCGTACAACAGCGACCCAAACAAGAAGGCGAACCTATTCCGAAAGTTCTTGCCTGAATACACAGTACCAGAAGCTCCTAAAGAAGGGGCTGTTGTTGGCTTTAGCGGACCAAACTACGAAGGCATGAGAATTCCTGACCAGTTTGCTGGGGATGAAAACTATGAACTGTTCATTCAAAACGAACAGCAAGTTGCAAAACTTTTGATGGATTCCGGCCTACCAGCTCGTGGGCAGCAGATTTTTGTAGACGATTACGCCAACGCATACTATGGACGTTCGTCTAGTGAGTTGGGCAGGGAAATGTTAGACCTGCCTACGGGGATTGTTCAAGGTATCCCCAGCCTAGTTAGCATGGGCCTCGCCGCTGTAGAAGGCTTGACTGCCGCTACAAATGATTACTTCTTCGACAACTACGAAGAGACTTTTGGTGAATCTTTCAGCCGTAGGTATGGTGATGCTATGCAACGATACTACGGTGGCATGTATGGATTTAACCTGAAAAACTTGGAAGGCACAACCGAAGGTAATCAGTACATTGGCAATGCACGACAGCGTTTAGAAGCGTGGTATAAAGATAAGTATATCTCAACGTATGGTGAAGATGCGTGGCGTAATGACCACGCCTTTCCTGAAAAGGTTGACGTGGTATTCGATGAGGATGGTGAAGCGTCTCTTCAGATTGTCACGGACGATAAGGGCGAAATTGTATATGACGAAACCCTCGACCCTAGCGTTGCTGACGGATTAATCCAAAGCTCTTGGAATCAGCTAAACGTAGCGGAACAGGCGGGTGTATTTTTCTTTGGCGGTGGTCCGTTTGTTCTTTTGAATACGGCTCGTAAAGTCAACAAAGGCTTGAAAGCTTATGATAAGGTACAAGATGCTCGCAAGAATAACCCCGGGCGTTTTCAAGACATGGACGACATCGAGGTCTTTGAATATCTACGTGACCAGAACAGCAATGCCTTGTTTAGAACTTGGAGAAAAGCGTGGAAGAAAGTTCCTTTCATCGGTTCTGGTAAACTGGGGGGCTATAGAGATGAACTGGCTGCTGGCTCAGTTATGTCGCAACATCGTGCCGCTTTTAAATTTTACGATGAAAAGATTAGTGAAGCCACAGACAGGCTCGACACTTTAAAATCAAAAGTAGGCCCCCTGAGTGCAGACGAAGCTGTAGAACTTAAGAATTTGCCGGGAGAATTGGACTTCTTTAGAAAGGGACGTGCTCGCTACGCCAATCAAACAGGCAAGAACCCTTATATTCGTGGGGCTTTCTTTGACGAGGCTTATATATCAGGTGCCTTGGCAATCGCGCCAAACATGATTCCTACAGAAACGCTGGGTATGTCTGAAGGAACTGCAGAAATGATCACAGCCTTTACAGCACCTTTCTTTGCCCCTTACCTAGGTCGCAAAGTTAAAGATACAGCAATAGGCGTTGCATCTAGAGTTCCTATTCTCGGTATGGGTGTTCGGGGTGTTGAAGACTTGGGCAACCATTTAGTCAGTTCAGAAAAGATTGCTGCGATTGGCCTAGGCCCCTTGATGCGTGGAGACTTGGACGAAATCCAATCTATTGCACGAGCAGAAGGCATAGCTTTAAATGACGACGACATAAAGGCACTGCGAGCATTCAACGGAATGATGATTCGTATGGGCACCGAGGTTTTTGAAGTTGCTGGCGAACAAGTTACTATGCGGGACCAGATGTTCAACTCTTTAATTGAATACGGTGAGAACATGAAGCGAACTCGCAAGCGTTTGGAGACGCTTAAGGATGCCGACGGGAACCTCGTCTTCTCCGCTGAAGAAGTTGACAAGAACATGCAATCTTTGCACCTCAGTTTTGCATACGCATCTGGGTTCGCACCTTTTATTCGAATTCAACAGTTGGCAGCAGAAGGACAGTCTGTTACTGAAATCTTTGACGGTGGTAGAGCAGATAGCCTGTTCAGAGCAATCCGCCAGCAAGACGATGTTTTGATGGGCATGACAACTCAACTCAATCTTTTGAGAACAGCCTTTGCAGCAGAGGGCGGCAAGCTAGATTCCAACGACCCTATCAATCAGACAATATTTAAGTTGGAAAAGGGTGCAGAAGCGGCTCAAGATAACTTGACTCGTAGGCGGCAGGAGATGAATCAACTGATTGACCTGTACATGAAAAACCCCGACATAGTAGATGAAAGCACCATCGACGAAATTGTAGACATGCGCCTAATGCTCATGCCCGAAGATGTTGCTAAGAACACAAACAGGGCAAAGCTGGCTGAAGAAACTGCAGATATCTTGATTGCTAACCTTGTCGAACGTCAACGAGGTCTTGCAGAACTGGCAGGTAGTGTTCCACCTTTTAAGTACAAAGAATATATACAGAGAGGCGCAGACATTCTATTTGACATCTCTTTGGGTGTTCGGAAAGCACGAGCTTCTGCTCGATACAAGAAAGTCAACGACTACGCTGCAGATAACAACATAGTTATCAACATGGATACTGTTGCTCGGAAGTTGGCAGACGTAAGTGACGATGTTAAAGAAGTAGGCGGCATTGCATACGCCTTTGGTGGTGGTCGTGAATTCATTCGCAGAGGCGGTAGGGACCTTGAAGACACCTTTGAAAAGATGGCAAGGCAAGGTCTAATTGCAGAGTTCGGTGGAGATGCGAGCACGGTGATTGAGGGCCTGTACAAACAAGGACATATTAAAAACCGTTCTGCAACCGAGGCTGCTCTATTCTTAGGAGAAAAAGACAAATCTTCAGAACCTCTGGCTTTCTTCCAAGGTACTGTGGAGCAAGTTGAGGACGTTCGCAGAGTTTTCGCTTACAATGCTTATGAAACTTCACAAAAGACTGGACCTACTACCAAAGGTGCAGCACAATACCTAAGCGAGTTTACAGCATCTATCGACGAACTGTTTGAAGAGACAGACCCTAACTTAGCAGGTTTCCTTGACGAAGCTCGAGCCGGGTACAGACAAGATGTTGGAAACGTCACAGCGGGAGGAACATATGCTGGTAAAGTCATAAAAGCCCGCGAAAGAAAACTAAAAGGAGCAGACCGACCTAAAGGTCAGCGTGGATATATCTATCGAGGACAGGCAACGCCTGAACGAGGCTTTGAAGAGTTGGGAACTCTCTTTGCAAAAATTGCCAAGACTGACGATGAGGCTTCTTTAAACCGTCTAAATCAGCGGATTACAGAAGTCAAGCAAGACCTTTTCTTATTTTACGGTGTTAGCACTGACGACTTGGGACGACCTGTATTTGATTTGAGCAACCCTGCCGAACGGAGACTGGCAAATGGTCTTTCCGTTATGCTTGAATCTGTAACAAACAACAGCGTCGGCAATGCTTTGCTTCCTAGTGTCAGACCACAAGAGTTGCCGACAACCTCGCTCCCTGAAGACATAAGACCCCGCACTAGAACTGCAGCCGAACGATTGGCGGGCATACAAGAGGTGTTGCCGGAGTTTAGCTTTGAAAGAGCAAACAGACTGCTCGATGCGGAAAAGGAACTAGCAATCCGTGTCGTGAATCCTGACGGAACAACTGAAACCCGTCTGCCATTCAGCACTCAGTTGCGAGATGAACTCGCTCCTGTTGATGACCTGCTCGCTACAAACACACAGTACAAACAGGCTTACAACGACATCAGGGATGACACCATGACAGTGGGTTCAGACCTACGGAATGCGGGTAGAGCAACTCTCGAAAAGGAACAGGTCGCCATCAACAAACTCGAGCGTCTCATCGGCGACGTTCGTAACCCAGAAAAGTTTTTTGACCTACACCTCAGCAACCTCAACGAGGACGGTTACAAAAACTTAAAAGGTGTGTTGAAGTCTGGCGGCATGACCGAAGAAGAGGCTACTCTAGCTCTCAAAGAGATGTACTTAAGGGGTGCCCTTAAAAAGTCTGGGTTGAAGACCAAAACACTGACTGGGTTTAAAGGCAAGGTTGTTGAAGATATAACTGACATTTCAGTACTGACAGAGATGGTCAAAAACCCTGCTCAACGCAAGACCATGGAAATCATTCTAGGTAAAGACCATGCAGAGCATCTAGAAGACATCGCAGACTGGATGAACGCCGCCTCTGGTAACGCTGCTGGCGTGAAGGCGTACTTCGATGTTGGTCAGATGCGTATGGAAAGTAAGATTGCACGTGTGTTTAACTTGGCACGAGGAATGGTTGGTCTCGACTACGTTATTGCTGAAGTTGGTTTCCGAGTTATGATGCAAGAGCGGCAGTCACAGATTATGTTCATCTTGCAAAACAAAAACTCTGCTCGCATCCTTTCAAAAATACTGAACACACCCCGCTCTGTAACAAGAGATGATTTAAAGCTGCTCGGTATTGAACTTCGAAGCCACATCATGCTAGAGCTTCTCAAGTCTGGCGGCGAACTAGAGACACTAGACCAACTCACAGGAGACGAGATTCCTATAGGTCCCCGTGCAATAAAAGAGAAGGCTAGACAAGACGAGTTAGAAACCCTCATCGACATAGTAGAAGGAGAGTCCGATGAAAAAGAAGATGAATAAAAAGGGCTACGCCTACGGGTCGATGGTCCGCAAACCAATGTACGGCGGCGGCATGG
>CAACVD010000960.1_pt1 | contig 11658 bp, 5 predicted proteins | sample 2381771 | NCBI WGS metagenome assembly CAACVD01 (sample SAMEA5211965, study PRJEB30684) | marine metagenome | biome: Marine; feature: Epipelagic; material: Water | collected 2015-10-15 | depth 15 m | reverse complement strand
TCAGATGAAATATTCTTTCCCAAGAATTTTAAATAGGATTCCATATCCCTAATAAATCTAGGAAAGTAATCAAATCGAAAACCTAAGTTCTCATTACCAGCAGCCTTCTTTTCGTTATAGATTGTATCAAAGATGGGTTGAACAGATAATTGAAACTCATTATATAATCCATACTTTCTCAGTAGTCTATCTCTTTCAGCTATGATTGATTTAGATTCCGGGCTATCCTTTTGTTCAGCTGTTGGACTGTACATCAAGTGACGTTCTAGTTTTGCTAAATCTTTTTTGTCAGTAATAGCATTAAGTTTCTTAAAGAAAGGCTGGCCTAGTTTCTTGGCATCTAAGCTTTTAGTCATTATACCTTGCTGCCACTTCTGCATTATCTCATAAAGCTTAGGAGATATTTCTTGTAGTATTCTTGATGGAGTATAAAATAAATCTTTAAGTATCTGAGCACCTAATATCTTACGCTTTCTTTTTTCAATAGCCTCAACATCTACCTCAGTAGGATCAGCTAATTGATCTGTGCTCATCTCACCTTTGCCTTCAGCCTTACTTGCTACCACTTGTGCCGCAGCTGTCTGAGCTTGGTAAGGTACCTTAGCTTCCGGATCAGCACTTCTAATAAGTGAAGCAGTATCTCTTATAAGTAAAGCAACCTCATCATTGGTTTGTATCTCACCCTTTAATGCTTTGACTATAGTTGAATGCACCGCACGTAGCAATGACTTAACCATATCAAATGCTTTACCTTCCAACATAAATGATTCAGTAGTCCGGCCATATAAAAGTTGCTGAGTAATAAACCTAGTGTATTCAGCTCCGGCATCCGTTGCACCTAGCTGTTGTCCATATACACTATTAAGTTGATCTCTTTGTTGTGGAGTAAGGGACTGACCTATTCGCTCCATCGTTTTAATAAACGCTTCCTTTGGACTTAATCCCTTGGACTTACGATTAATAACTTGATGCATTGCTGCGTGAATTACTTCTTCACGTAGTGCAGATTCCGCACCCTTCTTACCTCTATTAGATAGTAAGGCCGGATCGTACTCAATGGTCATTGTCTCATAGTTGTACTGAGCATCCCGACCTCCGGGTAAATTAGTTCTCTCAACAATAGGTATGTTGAGTTGGCTTGAAAGTTTTTTAATTTTATTAACAACGGATCCAATAACTTGTAACTGTTTTGGAGTTAAGTTGTTAGTAGTAGAGGAACCTACTGTTGGGCTAGGCGAAATGCCTCGTTCAGTATCTTGTCCACGTTGTTGCTCGCTGCCCCTTGTACTGCCATCCTCGACACCTCTGTTAGTTTCTTCTTCTCTTCGTTGCTGAATGTATTCTGCAACTCCGGGTTTCTTTTTTGCTTCTTCATATTTCTTTAATCTATTTTTTCTACTTGCTTTCTGATTTGAATATTGTTTTGACGGTCTGTCAAGTCTATTGAATTGATCCTCTGTAGCAACATCATTTTCATAAGCTGCTTCAGCATTTAAAAAATCTATTATATTCTTACCATCCTTAAATGAACGTGCTGGTTTTCCAGCCGGAAAGAATGCTTCGGCCGCATCATCGAATGATGATTTCTTAGCACCTACTTGATTAGTCCATCCGTTTCTAGCCCAAACATTTTTTTCCCCAAACCAAACAACAGCTTGTAAGTCATCGGGGCTCATATTTAATCGCTTACCAGCTTCACGAAAAACCAACTGACCAAAAGCAAAGTCCTCTACATTTACTCCAGTTTCAACTGATGGTAAAATTCTCCACCTTTTTTGTTTATCACCGTGAGTTATTCTTCGTAAGGTTCTAGCTGCCCATACGTCAATGGTTGCCTCCAAAGATTCACCATTTAAATTCATTGCAAACTGAGGTGTCTTAGGGCTATCTGTTTTGCCATCCATAAAATGACCAGATATTGCCTTTAATACAGCTCCAGAATTTGCATTATACTTAGCTCCGTTTCTTTTCTTAGGTAGTATATCGTAATGATCGATCCAAGCTTTGGCTAAAGCGGCTTGAGTTATACCCGTATCTGAATCAATAATCTTTCGTTTTACTAAAGTTTCTCCCAGCTTACCTTGCGATATTAAAGATCTTAATTCGATATATTTTTTAATGTTATTATCAAACCTACCTTCTTTGTATTGTTCATAGGCATCTACTGATTGTATAAAGTTTTCATCAACCGGAGTTCTTGCCGATGTAGCACCTAATAGATGAGTAAACAATCTAGAATCAGTATCAAATACATTATGCAATCTTTTTCGCATACGTTGATACCAACCCATACCTTCTCCGACACCTTCCTCTTGCATCATTTTGTTAGTCTCTTCGACTAAACGATCAACAGTAGCTTGAACAGCACCAGAATCAATAGCTTCCTTTATTCTTTTTTTAGCTGGTTGAGTTAAAGTATAATGTACATCATCTAAATTATAATCATCAATTGGTTCACGTGGGCCACCGTCATATTCTTCAACAAAAGGAGATCCTAATAAATTGTATTGAATAACTTTTTTCTCCGGGATAGTAGCTTCCTCTAAAGCTTTAGCTTTATCTATTTCCTCCTTGTTTGCAAATTGACTAGAAGCACCTACCACTGGAAAGTCACCAAACAAAGCTCCGGAAGCTCCAGTCTGTTGAGTCCTACTTAAGATGGTGTCATCTACGGAACGCTGTATACTTTCTGTAGTTCTAGGTATGTATTCACGCCCAAAAACTTCAGCTGTTCTTTTTTCTAATTCACGAACTCTATCTATAGTAGATTGAGATACCGGAATAGAAGCACCAATAGTAGGGAAGTCTCCCTCTACAGTCTTACCTATAGCTGTAGCATCCATAGCTACACCTTCCGGGCTTTCAATACCTTCCGGCTCCTTAACTCTTTCTGATTCTTTTCTAAGAGCTTCTACTCCTTCAGCAATTATCCTAGCTTCTTCTCGTATATTATTTACTTCAACCTTTTGTTCCGGTGTTAAATCAAGTGAATCCACATCTGTATCACCAAAGATACCAAGCGGTTCTTCTTTGATAGGTGCAGTGACCTCACTGAATTCAACTGTAGGTCTTCCGGTTATGGTAGGCTTATCAGTAAAAGTAGGAACAGTAGTAGTAGCTACTTCTTCTTCTACGGGTTCAACGTCTGGTTTAATCTCTCTCTCTATAACTTCCTCTATTGGACTGACTTGTATTGAGTTAACATCAGCCTTTGAGTTCTGGCTAATTATTTCTCTAGCTTGTTTAATAGCCTCCTCTTGTGTCTTAGCAAAGATTGTTTTAATCTCTGACTGCTTAGTCATATCTGACCCTACGCCTTCATTTAATATATCAAACCTTACCTCAAACTTTTGTTCTCCGGATGTGTCTGCCTCAGCTGTAGCCTCTGGTGCAATCTTACGTGACACCGCACCGGTAACAGCAGTAGTACCACCACCAACAACAAGACCAACAAGTGCTTCATTAAATCTTTGTTTTACTACATCGTATGACATTAGCTCTCTATCATCATCGTATGTAGATGCAGCTAGGGTATCTAATAACTGACCTTGTGCCGCTTCAGTCATACCCTCAAGTAATCCACCTTCTATTACATCTTGCTTCAATGACTTAGCTACTTGTTTTATTTCGGAACCACTAAGCATTCCTTTCTTTGTAAAAAAGTTAGTTACTTTTTTCTTCAGTGGCTTAGGTAAAAATTTACTAACTGGTGCGTACTCTAGCATCCCACCGATTGTCATATAAGATAATGCAGTAACAGCTGTGTCATCTTTTTCTTGTTCCGAGAACTCATTGAGACTCTTCTTAAGTGCTTGCTCTGCATCCATAACAGCCTCTGTCTGCATCTGTGCCATCATAGTACCGCCACCTAAAGCTAGTCCACCTACTACGCCACCAACTGGCCCGGCTACCGCAGTTCCACCTACAGCACCCGCAAGTGCTGCTGGTAATTGTACTGCCATTTGGCCAAATCCTTTGGCTACTTGTCCTCCAAATCCTTGAGCAAAGTCTTCGTCTAACCCAAGTCTTTTATCTACACCTTGTGACCACTCACGAATCCTAGCTGCATTAGCTTGTAGCTTCTGTAGGAACTCACTGTCCGGATCATCACCGGCTGCCATAGCTGCACCGGACTGCACACCAGCGGCTGTATTTGCAATAGCTTGCAATGCACCGGATGAAAAACCTTTTGCTATATCTACAGCAAAGTTATCTTCGGCATCAAAGGAATCATAGAAATCTTTTTCGTATTGCTGTGCAGCAAAATCAATGATTTCTTCATCGGTTACATCGTCTCCAACATCAAGTCGAAGCACTGTACCATTGGGTAACTCGACTCTCTTGATAGCCATTATTAAAGTATTTTTATTTTTTTATTTTCATCTTCATCTTCTGAAGAGCCGGGTGCATTTCTATATCCGGGGAAAGCATTAAAAAATGCTGGATCGTTTTGTATTCCACTAATTCTAGGATCATTAAATGGTACTACCTTATTTTTTTTATCAGTAACAAATCCATTCTTATCGTCAATCTTTAATGCTGAGTTTTCTTTAATGGTTTTTCTTAATGAATTTATTTTACCAAAGTCAACATTTTGTGATTTCTTAGCAGCTTCTGCCTTAGCTTTCTTCTCAGCTAAAAAGAATGCTTTATCTAGTGTCTGTACTTCCTTTGGATCCATTACTTCAATAACACCGTATACTTCATCGGCTGTAATATCCTTTAAGTCATCGTCATCAAACCCAAGGAACTCCAGCATATATGAGTTCTTACCCTTAGCAATTTTTTCAGAGAATGCACGTTTGTTTTTTTCTTCGTCACGTCTTGCTTTGTAGTCAGTCAGTGCTTCACCTATAGCAGAACCAAGTGCCATTTGACCGGCTGCCCTAGTTCGAGCTGCATCAGCTTGTGGGCTGAAGTCAAGTATTCCTAATCGTGGGTCAATGTTTTGTCCTATTTGTGCTCTCATAATATTTTAAAATTTAAACTATTGGTGGTACGCCAGCCATTGTTGCTCCAACTTTTAGTAGACCACCTAAGAATTGATTTTTAGATGCTTGATTTGCTGCAGATACTTCTGCTTGAGTGTTTAATCTATTTTGCTCAGTTTGCATTGCCGTTTGGCCTATATTGATTCCAGTGCCTATAGCATCCCCAAACAGAGGTTGGTAAGCTTGTGATGCTGCCGGTGCTCCAGCTACAGCAGCTTGTCCCATACCCGGTGCAGCAGAAGATCTACTTAATACAACATTGCCTACATCTCCGCCGATTGCTCTGTTCATATTAAACGCTTGGGATCCAGTATTCATAGCTTCAGCGACAGCATTCTGTCTAGCAGCCTCATCAAAGTTAGCTAACTGTCCTTGACTAGCAAATGCAGCGGCCTCTTGTTGGGCTACTTCACCACGTAAATCAGCTGACTCTCTTAGTGCTTGTTGCCTAAGAGCCTCCTCGCCTTCAGCTAGTCCAGCTGTTAATGATACTTGGTCACCTATTGCTGATCGTGCTTCACCACGTAAACTCTTATCCATCTTAGCAACATTTTGTTGAGCAGTAGCGGCCTCATTTCTTCGTGTAGCTGCTTCATTTCTCAATGACTGTGCTTGTTCAAACAATCCTCGTTGCTCTAAGTTAGCTGCTTCTCTTTCAAGACGAGCCTCTTCTCTTAGTGCCTCATCTCTGTCTAGTAAAGCTTGTTGTCTTTCAGATGCTTCATCTCTAAATCCTCTATCTGTAGTCAACAAATCTTGTTGTCTACCAAATGCTTCATCTCTAAATCCTTTGTCTATACCTATTAAATCAGTAGTGGCTAAACGTGCATCACCTTGTGCGGCTAATGCTTGTGACCTACGATCTGCTGTAAGTTGATCCAAATCACTTTGAATACCTCTACCTTGGTCAAATGCTTGTCCTTGTGTAAGGCGAGCTTCTTGCTGTCTAGCAAGTTCTTGATTAGATATTTGATCTTCCATAGCTCTACCTTCTTGCATTCCAAGTTGTGATGCTTCAAGAGCACGTCCAGTTCTTGCTATTTCTTGGTCAGAGATTTGGCTAGTCATCCCCCTACCTTCTTGCATTCCTAATTGAGCGGCTTCAAGAGCACGTCCTTGTCTAGCAAGTTCTTGATTAGATATTTGTGATTCAATACCTAATCCAGCATCAAATCCTTGACCTTCCGTTAGTCTACCCTCTTGTAATAAAGCTAATCGTTGTGCATCAATATCTCCCTCTACGCCACGAGCTCTATCAAACCCTCCGGTTTCAAATCCAAGTGCAGAAGTTCGCAATCTATCTGCATCAGTCTGTACATCTGTAGCAAACCCAGCAGCTTGTTGGTAAGCTAAGTCTTGTGCTTCTCTAGCCTCTGCTCTTAATAAAGCTTTTGATTCCTCACGTCCTAACAACTCAGCGGCTAACTGTGCACTGTCACCGATTCTACCGGAGCGTAATCCTTGTTGTCTAGCAGCTTGTTCAGCCATACGTCTTCTTTGTGAAGACAAAGGCCCCATAGCATCAGCAGATAGTTGTCTTGCTTGCTGTGCTGAAAGTCGTGATAATGAACCAGCTTGAGCTCTTTGAGCAGAAATTTGTTTTGATTGCTCAAACAATCCTTTTCCTCGATTCATCATATCCATAGCAGCAGCTTGTAACTGTTGCTTTTGTTCTGATGGTGCTGCTTCCGCTTGTGCGAATAAACCTTGTGCACGTTGCTGCATAGCACTAGCTTTATTTCTAAGCTCTTGTTGTTCTGGGCTTACATCACCAGCTCTGTCAAACATTTGATCAGCTCGTGCACGCATCCCAGTAGCTGAATCCAATAATGCTTGTTGATCTGCACTTACGTCACCGGCTCTAGCAAACATATCGTCCCCTCTAGCACGCATAGCAGTTGCGGAATCTCTCAATGCTCGTTGCTCTGGACTTACATCACCGGCTCTAGCATACATATCATTAGCACGTTGCTCTTGCTGTTGAGACATAGCAATAAGTCTCTGTCTCTCTGCATTAGGTAATGCTGGATTCTGTGCTTGTTGCATTAAGGAAGAAGCAAAGTCCCTTGACTGCTGTGCCATATTTCCTAGCTCCGCACGTTCTGCATTAGATGTAGGATCCATAGCAAAACCTTGTGCCACATTCGCTAGATCTCCCATAGATGCACGCTGTGCATTAGATGTAGGATCAAGTGCTTGTGCTTGGGCTACGTTTGCTAGTTGTCCTAACTCAGCACGACCATCAGCAAGCATAGGATTATTTGCTCTAGCTTGTGCCACAGTAGCAGCACTCATACCCATTCGACCTAACCGCTGTTGGTTATCTTGTTGTGCTAAAAACCCAGCGTCAGTAGGTGCTTGTGCCGCAGCCATTGATTGATCCGCAAGCATTGATAAATTTTGTCTTTCTGCTACAGAACTAGGGTCAGCTGCTCTAGCTAATGCTGGATCCAGTAACGCTGTTTGTTGCTGATCACGTAATTGCTTGAGTCGATTTAACTCCTCGTTTTCTGCTGGAGTCCTAGCCTCTTCCGCTCTTGTTTCTAGTTCAGAAATTCTTTCTCTCTGTCTATTGGCTATCTCTCCCATAGCAGTTCTTTCTGCTGTAGGTTGAACGCCCTCTAGTGCACGTGTACTAGCTTGTTCAGCTAATTGTGTAGCCTTATCTGCTATACCAGTAGAGTAAGGATCAGCCTCTCTTAATGCTTCTGTAGTCCTTTGTCCTAAGTTCTCTAAGTCAACAATGTCAGCTTCTCTTTGTAAAGTATTTGATTCACGAATAGTTTTAGCGTAAGCAGTAGCCGCCTCTTGTGCCATTTCAAGTAAACCTTTTTGTGCCGGAGATTCTTCAATATTTTTAATAACAGCTAAGTTCTCGGCTAAGTCCGCTTCTATTTCTGCCGTAGATAAAGTATTAACTGTTTTGTAACTTAATTCTAAAGGTTCTCTTCGTGCGTTGTATGAAACTAAAGCTCTTTGATAATTTTCTTCCGCTGATATTCTATTATTTTTATCTGGCCAGCCCCTAGAATCTTTGGGAATAGTAGCACCAAAATCTGATTGTTTAGGCCGTGGGCCAAGTAATTCATCTATTTGTGCATCAATAGTACTTTGGTCTATAGAAGCATTTCCATCCTCTATAGACTTCTTCTTTGCTTGAAGTGCTATTCTTTTTGCTTGTGCATTTTTATAAGCTAGGGATTCCTTAGGATCCTTAATACCCTCAAGCATAGTCTGAGTCCTAGCTAGACTGACTAAATCAAACTGAGGGCCAAATTGTCTTTCAGCGTCTAACTGCTTACCTACTAACTCCGGATCTGTTACAGCTTCTAGGTAACTTCTAGCATCCTCACCCATATCACGTGGTGCCGCTTGTTCGATAACAGTTCTGTCTCCTCCGCCTCCACAGAAAAGAATAAACTTCTTTTTTACGAAGTAATTAAATAATATTACATTAAGAGGACTGAGTAAGTTTAATAAAAATTTTTTCATACTATTTTGATAAAAATAAATTTGTTTCCCAGATTGGTTTGAACCCAAGTTTTTGCATATGATTCATATAAGGTGAATGATTGTTACACGCTATAACAAATGGTGCATTTGATCTATCATTCATTATTGATCGGCAAGTATTATTAAGTATCAATGATTCCTTGGCGTTGATTGAATCCGATTTATGCCATACTAAAACTAATGGCACATTTGCCAACGCCCATCCCCCTACTATTTTACCATTCTTTTCTATAATGTGACTAGGCACTTGCATATGATCATTGTCAGCTATTGCTGCATCAATGACTGCTTGCCTTTCAGCTTCGTCTTTTATTTTTCTGACTGTAGGTAATGACATTATCTATGAAATTTTCGTTATCTTAACTGAACCATAAGCTTCCCAACTTGCTAAATCAGCACTACTAACTGGCACTGAAAAAAAACATAATCGGTCATTAGTTGTGTTGCTTACTGTATATTTAAAAGATATATTTTTACTATACGTTGTAGTTGAAGTTAAAACTTCCTTGTAAAATGGATCTATAATTAAATCAATACTTGGCCCCAATTGTATAGCAGTACCAGCTTTAGTAGCTGCAATTTTTATCTGATATCCATCATCATTCGTAGTATCGTTATCTTTAAACAAAGTACTGAACTCAACATAATAGGTTCCGGTAGATGCAAAAAGGAATTCAGTGTTAGTATCAGTAGCACCTCCGGATCCACCAAATATACCTATGTTTGTATTAGCTTTAACCGCAGCCCACTTCTGCCATTTCTCTTGGCTTTGACCATCTCTAGCATCATCGGTATTGTGTATTACATAAGGTAGATTGTCGGTTGTTTGTGAATCAACATATGCTTTAATGCTTTCCGAAGTAGCAATTGTAGTAGCACTAGCATCACTCATATTATCAGTATCATTAATCGTTACCTCTTGTGGTGCAGCAGCACTACCAGATGTATTACCTAATACTTTTAAATTAGCTACATTTTCTATCTTAGCTTTAGTTACATTTGAGTTAAGTATACGGGCAGTAGTAACACCATCATCTTTTACAAACAATTTACCGGATCCATTGATACCGACTGAGCTATCGTCAACAGCATTTGTGTTGAACTCAGCATCATCAACGATGTCATTTAAATTAGTAGATGTAACTTGTCCGCCATCTGCATAAGGGACTGCTACATTAATTACTCCATCTCCTCTAGGTGTTGTCATATTAGTCTGCTTTTTCTATTGTTCTGAATGATTCAATGCCATCCGTTTTGATTGCCCGAAGTCTAGGTCTTCCAGATGTGTTGTCAATTGTAAATTGTACACCATATGCTCTAGGATTTCCTAATCTTCCTCTTATTGAAACATCGCTATCAGTACCTAATGCGGATCCACCGTTAAATGTACTCAATGTTCCTACAGTTATATTTCTATCAAGGTTCTCTAATTCTGCACTTATATTAAAATCAGAAGTTCTGTCCGGTGATGATTCAACGTGCATCTCAAATGACTTCCACTTCTTTCTGTCAAGTGTACCTAATGTAAATTGTCTAGTAGTAGCAGAACCCTTAACCTCTATTTGTTCTGTAGCACCACCTACTGTAGTAACTAATGTGTCATATCCATCTACTCTGGATTCTATTTGATTAATTGCACCTAATTCATTTGTAATATAAACACCACGAGTATCACCCTCGCCAGCAACAAACATATTTGTTATATGAAAATCTGCATTGTTAACTGTATCAATTGATTCCCATTTTTGATTTAAAAAATTATAAACGATGATTGCATTATTCCTAGTAGATGAATCTAATGGTACAGCTAGGTAATATCTATTATCAAAATATGCCGACTGGGCTTTATGTGCATTAGCTTTATTGATTCTATCAATTGTTTTCTGTATTGATTCACTCAAGGGAATCTCAAGGCCACGTAATTTATAGTCCTCAATGAAACCAATAGCGTACACACCATTGTCCGAAAGAAATATTATTTGATTACCTACTTGTTCAATAGAGTTCTTGGCTATTAATCCTACCTCTTCTGTTAGTAGTTTACTACTAGCTTCTTTTATTATTTCAGTACCCTCAACCATATGAATACTGTTTCTGTTAAATACTATAAGGGTATCTTCTGAGAAGGAATGAAAGCCCATTATTCTGTCGGACTTACCGGCATTGAATCTAAATTGATTGTATATAGGATCATAGGTATTGCTATCAAGTATATCAGAAAATATTGCTTCGTCTAAGATCTTTCGATAAGTGTATGTTCCGGAATCAGCACTGCCACTTGGTTTAAATATATATGGTAGAACTAATCGTCTTTGGTGATAGTGACCAAATGGTGAAGCTGGTTGGTGTATATATCCACCGGCAACAGATACCGGTAAATCACAAACAAACTTTTTATTTATTTGATCCTTATGTGTTGTAAGAAAAGTAAAACTTGTAGTGCTAGGTATTGTGCTTACGACAAATGTTTCTCCTACAGTAAATGATGGAAACTGACTTTGATCTAATACACTTACTGTAATCTCATCACCTACTGCAAGTTGAGCTACATCACCGCTAGTTGCTGTACAAGTAGCTACTCCGGATGCAACATCACAATCAGTTACGTCTATGGGTGTAGGTTGAGTATAAGCTCCACTTGATACCTTTGTAAAATCAGTAGCAACCGCTGGATTACTTGTTACTGTATATGCCGTATCACCTCCGGTTAAACTGTATTTAAATTGAGTAGCACTAATATATGTTACTGACTTACCGGATCCATTAGGATTGGGATCCAAATCACTACCGGTTAAATTAGATATAGTGACAACATCTCCGGTAGATAAGTTGTGATTACTAGATGTAGTAACGGTAACCTCATTAGAAGAAAGTGCAGCAGCACTAATGTTAGATATTCTTAAAGAGTTTTCTAATCCTACACTACTACCACGAAACATAACAACCTTATTGAATGCTTGTAGCATTTCTACACTTGATGTTACAGTAACGCCAGATGGGTAACCTATATCAATATTTCGATTAGTAAGTAAGTTCAGAGCAAATGCTTTTGCATTGGTAGCAATAACAATGTACTGGTTTATTTCAGAGAATCCTATATTAGGATCCGTAAAAGGACAAGAGCCATACAGTAACTCAATAGTATTATCGTCAA
>CAACVD010001264.1_pt1 | contig 11665 bp, 14 predicted proteins | sample 2381771 | NCBI WGS metagenome assembly CAACVD01 (sample SAMEA5211965, study PRJEB30684) | marine metagenome | biome: Marine; feature: Epipelagic; material: Water | collected 2015-10-15 | depth 15 m | reverse complement strand
GCTCAATAAGTTTGCTCATTTTTTCACTTTTCTCAAAGCCATGAGTTTATCAGCGCCACGAATACCAAAGCTGGCAGAAATAGCGAGAAACAGCAGATACTGATACCAGTCATCAAGTTCAGACAGTACTGTAAATCCATGTCGGACACGTTCAATAATCTCGGGATCGTTTGTGATTGCACCGTAACTGATGGCTATCAGCGGCGCGGCAAGTATAACCGTCCAGAACTCGTCTTTCCACGAGTGCATAGACGAATCTGCCATTTTATTTTCCCAAGAGGCGTCGTTTTGAATGACTTGCAGCTTGCGCTCGTGATTGGCTTTTTTCTCTTCTGCCTTACGCTTGAAATGTCCGCCTACAAGCTCAGTCACTGGACCGATTAGCGCTTGCCACATTAGCGCAGGAACTCCGTGATAACGATAGATGCGAGGATAAACGGATAGATAGCTAACACTAGCTTATTCACTCCTTTAACTTCAGCGCGGATCTCACCTAAGTCATGACGTGTATCGTCTATTTTCTCGTCGAGTCGCCGTAGACGCTCCTCGCACTGTGCTTCGTGGGTTGCTAGCTTTGCAAGGGCTTCTTCAGCAATATTCATGTCATCTACCTAACGGGTTAGCTAATTCATCCATGGCAGTCCACGCATCATCAATGTCTTTTTGCAACCGTGATATGCGTTTATCAATGCCATCTAAAGCCTGTATTTTAGCATCAACTTTTAGGATTGTTTCACTATTTGTTTTTTCTACTGTTGCAATTCTATCCCGGATGGTTAGCAGTTCAGCTTGCGCCGCCATGATAGCCTCAAGGTTAGTCCCAAGCTCTGCAAGCCGTGACTGTAAAGAGCCAACCTCGTTATCGGCTAACTGCTGCTCCATGTTAGAGATCGTCACTTGATAGTCTTGTAAGCGTTGATTTTGTGTATCACGTAAGTCATCAAAGCGCCCCTCAACAACTGCTGTTTTAGAGACTGCCTCATTGACTGTATTTTCAAGCGCATCTAAGCGGCCAAAAAACTCAGCACTCGCGTATATGCCACCACCGAGAGTAGATGCGAACGTGAACAGGATCGCAATCCAGATGCCTTTTACCTTGTTACCGGCAATGTCAATTTCGATATCTTCAAGGGCCACTGTTCAAGCACTCCTCCTGATCCTCAGCCCACCAGCAACCGCCCTCGGGGGAGGTGATCCAAAAGTCTTGAGTCTCAGCCTCGATCAACACTTGATCCGCTGTGACAAAGTAATTGCCGACAGCTAGCGCTTGAATTGTAGTGCCGCCATCGAATGACACCCATACGGCCTCAGTTGCCACGTCGAAGAAACTAGACGCAGCCTCCGCATATGTAACACTTAAATCCTGCGCCATCTCGTTTGCTTGATCAAGCAAGGTTTCATCATTTGCGACAGCCATATATGCCGCTGCTGTTTGAATTGCTGATTCTGTGTTGTCCAGTGCGGTGTTATACGCCTCAATCTCTTCATCTTGTAGAGTGACATCATTCGCCGCCATGAACTCTTGCAGAGCCATCGCCTCGCGCTCATCAGAAGCGTTCTGCGCGGCTTGTGCGCGTTCATTTACCTCAGCCACCATAATGATTTGTTGCGCCGCTTGCACATAGGTATCAATCATTTCAGAGACAGTATCCATCGCCTGATCAGCTTGATCTTGAAAGTATTGATCTGCGCCAGGATCGTATGAGTAAGTCGCGTTTTGAACAGCGTTTACCGCTGCGTTGTATGCGGTTGCTTGTTCTTCTGTGATGTGGCCGTCTTTAGCCATACTGGGCGCGATAAAGCCCTGCAATGCGTATGATTCACCACCGGCAATTGTCTTGATGCCGTAAGCAAAGGTATCCCGGATGCTTTGAGAGGTATTGACTAAATCGTCAATCTCCGTCGCTTGTGCTGGTGCGGAAACGGCTACTAAGGCTGCCAGTATTAGACTCTTCCTCACCATCTTCCTCAACTCCTACGCCCAAAATCGCACTATAAAAATCGCGCCTTTCCTCAAAATCTGTGATGTATAACTCGGGCCTTTGCTTAATCTCAAGCAAGGCTCTCTTGCCTACAACAATCTTGCCATATTTTATAATAGGACAGGGTGTCGCCGCCATTAACATCGCACGCCAAACATCTGGGTTTTGACACATTAAGGATACCGCAGCAATCTTCATGCCCATATTGGACAAAGTAACAGCGTTCCTGCGCCGGTTGCATTCCTCATCCTGGCGGTAAAGTCCGCGAGAGACACCAAAGCCAACCAACTGGACACCATTTGACACGCTTTGCAAGCATGACTCAGAGCCGCTAGACATAAGAGATGGGGCAATAGCGGTATTTGCTGGCATACCGCTGGAACCTGCCCCATTGTACGTTTTGGTGACATTCCCGTTGTTAGAATTTGACGTGTTCAGATCCCCGTTCTGTGTATTGTCCGGGGTTTCATCGGCGTCTATCCTGGGTACTTCCTCGCGTGTTTGCGCGAATACGGGAAGGCTAACGAGGCTAATCGCTAACAACCACCTCTTCATAATCCTCATCAGAGATAGCCTCAGACTCGAGTGATGTTGCCAGTGCATTAACGAAAGCCTCACGCCCAAACGCAAGCTGATCGAGGTTAAACCTCATATTAGCCATTTTGCGATCAAGATCATTAATGTGATTAACCATCGCCTGTTGTTGCTCGGTCATGTCGTCAAGGATGTATTCCTTGTCGTTCACGGTGATTGGGGTTTTTTCATTTTTTCCCATCGTCGTTTCTCCTCGTTGTGGTTAAGTTTACCAAGGCGTGCCATCAGACTGTGCAGCAGCACGATCAATCTGGCCTTGTACCTTAGCAGTACGGTCAGTCTCAATACGAGTCTTAGCCTCAGTAGCTGTCTCATCGCCCTCGATCAGGCTTGTGTATACCCAGCCAAGAACGTCCGCTTCAGTCAGACTGTCGTAAGCTATGAAGTCACTAGCAGAAGCATCAGGTGTAAGCCGTAGCTTGCCGCCTTCTGTTGCTGAGTAAGTGCCGTCAGTAGCCACGCAAGAATAGTAAACTGTTACTACCCCCCCGTCCGCATCATTATGCGTCATGTTGCTGACGCTCCAAGTTGTTGAAATAGCCATATTCCTTTCTCCTTTTATGACTGTGGGTTAGTTCTGTGCGTCCATAGCGGTTTGATAAGCAGTGCGTACAGCGTCAGTCCATACTGCATTGCAGATTCCTTGTACCTCAGTGCTTTCGCCTGAAATGTCTGTGTTAGACCACGTGCCACCTGACTTAGTAGATGGGTGCAACACGTGTCGTGAAAAGCTACGACTAATTTCTGTGCCGTCGTCATAGATGACTCGTGCAGTACGAACCTGTACGTGCTTGTAGTCGCCTACTACTTCGATTTTGTCTTCGATGTTTGCTTCTGTTAATGCCATTGTCTTTCTCCTTTAGTCCGTCTCAAGAGTCCACTTGAGATAATTAAACTGTTCTGTATGACGCTTCAAACATTACATATTTAGGATTGCCAAGAATAAGAGATACGCCAGAAGCTGTGCCAGTTGATATTGGAATAAAAATCGTACCATTTGGCCCTATATAGCCTCCAGTTGCATTAAAAACTGTGGTGTGCGCACAGTTTCCTACACCATATTCAATAGAGCCATTTGACGCCGTGAAAGGTAAGCCTCCAATTATCACAATGCCAGAACCAATATTAGTTACGTTTATTGCGTTACTATACCAAGTAAGTGTCACTACATTACCAATTTTGGTGTAATAGCCTGTTGAATTTCCAACAGTCATTGAGGCATTATTATTATTAGTATTAATAGTAGGAGTCCACGTCCCTTCTTCGTAGTCGTCTAGCGCATTGGCGGCGGCTGTTCCGCCTAAGTAGACGGCCAGTGATCCGTTATTTGGATTTATAATGCTAGCGCCGTTACCGCCGTTATCATATTCCATCTTTAATGAGACTGTGCCGCTCTCATCAAGCACTTGATAGCCAGCTAGTCGGTTTGACGTAGTATTTTGAGCAACATAATAAACATCTGATCCGTTGCTATCACGGACATCTTTCAGATGAAGAGAACCGACTGGGACGTTTGTCCCCATTCCAATTCGGTTAGTACCAGCATTAACAAACAGCATATTAGCGTTGCTGTCAGACTCAACGCGGAAATCAAGGTCCAGCGACTGATTATTCACTGTTACAAAATCAGTGCCGATAGCGAAACTTTCAGTGCTATTTGGCTTAAAGTAAAAAGCGGTTTTGCGCCAATCAATTATTTCTGTTGTGCCAAGAGCGCCTTCTAATCTGTCAGTGCCGTTAAGGTGTCCCCAGCGGAATCCACTGCCAGAGTTGTTAACTGAATCAACGCCACTGAATATAGCACCGCCGCCGTTGGCTTGAATGTGTACTCTATTTCCCTGCGTGCCATCGCCAACGTGAAGCTGATAGTCGGGCGCAGGTTGGTTTATGCCTATTTTGCTCGTTCCAGCGTCTACCAGCAAACAATGCGAATTGCCGTTAGACTCAACGCGGAAGTCGGCGTCTACGCTACTTTCATTAAATACTGCGTGACCGCCAGTAGTAGGCGTTGTGATTAAACCTCCCAAGTAATTTATATTTAAGCGAGTGTTTGGCCCAGTACCACTACTGGTTAAAAACTGAATACCGCCCGTATTCCAGTTAGTGTCAGCACCAGTTCCCGCTTTATAACCAGCTATATATGCGTAAGCATGGTTATAGCCATTAGAGGCAGAAAGTGCGGAAAAACCAATTACAGGTGAGTAAGCATCGTTTGTATTGTTATTGTTCGCAAGATGCAAGCCGTAAGTAATGTTTGTGACGTCGGACGTGCTTCCCGATACAAAAACACCATTGTCTTCATTAAGGGTTTGGCTTGTTCCAAAAATGTAACTTAGGTTTGCGCCTGTTCGCGAACCAAGAGAAAGCGGCTTTACTGGCGAATTTGTTTTTACGCCGATACGATTATTCTCCGCATCAACAAACAGCATATTAGCGTTGCCGTTAGACTCAACGCGGAAGTCAGTGTCCGCTCCCGTCTCATTAAATACGGTGTTATTTTGATCTAGGTAAAGCCTTGAGTCAGAATTTGCTCCATGCGTTCTTGTTCTCAAGTTTAGGCCAAAGCCCCAGTGCGCCGTTGTTGCATTTATCTTCGACGCTTCAATTACAGCGGCGCTTGTGACATCTCCACTGGTAGTATAAACACCATTGAAGTTTATTGCTCCACCTACTCCAGCGGCTAATGCAGTCGTATCGGTGACGGCTATTTGGTTGTCTGAAGCATAAGCCGTTACATTCTTTGCTCCATTTACATTTAAGGCTCCGCCATAAGGCGTTGAACCACCGACAGAGACTTTATTATTCCCAGCATCCACAAACAGCGCATGGGTGTTAGTATCAGACTCAACGCGGAAGTCTTGGTCGTTGCTGTATTCGTTAAATACGGCTGATGCAGAAGTGATTCTAAATCTTTCAGCACCTGCCGTGTACAAGGCCATCAAATCACTAGATTGATCGTAATAAACGATACCCCTACCCGACGACTCACTATCCGCAAATCTAATTTGTCCCGCACTCGAACTGCCAGAGCCGATTGTTATTCCGGCATTGCCAGAATTTTCAACAAACAAATCATCTGCGTTACCGTTTGGTGAAGCGCCACTTTCAGAGGTTTTTACATGAAGGGTTGCTGTGGGTTGCGACTCGCCTATACCCACGCGATTGTTGCCTGCATCGACAAAGAGCATATGGCTTGCGCCATCAGACTCAACGCGGAAGTCCATGTTCGCGCTAGTTTCATTAAAAACAATGTCCTCGGCTTTAAATGACGCAACTTGTGTATCCGTACCAGCGGAATCAGTAAAAAATTGAATCAAGCCCGTGTTATTCGCACCAGTGGTTGAGGCGCGTATTCTAGCCGCAGAGCCAGCGTTGTTAGCAAAATTAAGAGTAGAAATGACATCATTTGTGTTGTTATTAGCGTGTGTAAGGCGGAGTTCTGCTCCTGCCGAATCAGAGCCATCGCTTACTATCTCTACCCGTGCTTGTGGAGTTCCGCCTATACCAACCCGATTAGTCCCAGCATCAACAAACAGCATATGAGTGTTGCTGTCAGACTCAACGCGGAAGTCAGTATCTCCGCTGTCTTGATTAACTACTACCCCGCTAGGGGACACCGCCCAATAATTTGCGTTGTTTGAACCAAAAATCCAAGCCGCCGACGCCGAGGACGTTCCAATGTTGAACCGAGAAGTAATATTGTCGTCTAACGTCCATGTGTGGACTTGTGCGCCGTCGTCCAACTGAATGCCAGCGGTTCCGTTAAACTGGACTTGGCCTGTGAAGTTTCCTCCGTCTGCTTCTACTGAACCCGTAACGTCGATGCCTGAAGAATCTATGGTTAAACGCTTTACTGGCCCGTGAGTAAATATATTAAAGGCATCAGATTCCCAATTTATATAGCCTGTTTTGCTGTTTGTTGTATCTGTAAGTGTAAAAAAAGTACCCGCTGTTCTGCTTTGATTGTAATCACCTGCGACTGTAACGCCGTCGGTTACAGCAGTACCCGTAACGTCGATGCCTGTGGAGTTAATTCTTAACTTTTCATTGGCAGATCCAGAATGAACAAAAGTTAAATCTGAGCCGTTAGTTCCAATGCCACCTATAAAGCCATTAGGGTTCCTAAACCATGAATGCGTACTAGCTGAAGTAGAGTTTGATTGTGATTTAAACGCATAAGCTGAAGTCGTCACAGAATCATTATTTGTATAACCAGTAACGTCGATGCCTGTGGAGGTGGTGACAATCTTAGCCGCATTGTCGTAATACAAAGATACGCCAGCGTCTTCTACAGCCTGAATCAATATTTCTTCAGATGAAGTAGGTCCGCTACGAACTTGAAACACTCGACCAGCGTCATTATCGTCAGAATCGATTCGTATTATGACTGACTCTTTGCCAGAAATGTCGATACCGTCTGCGGCTGTAAAACTTAGTCCGCCAGATGATTCGATGCCGTCTGCTACAACTGTACCCGTTACGTCGATGCCTGTAGAGGTGGTGGCTAGTTTGGCGCTACCTGCATAGCGTAAATCAACAGCACCGCCGTCAAAAGCGCGAATGTAATTAGCGGTGTTGTTTGCATTAGTTATCTGTAATTCAGTAGCTTGAATTATTAAGTTACCTGTACCAGCATCTTGAATGATACTGCTAGTTCCATTATGAAAAATCTGTAAGTCGCTACCCACACCGAAGATGGCCTTGTCGTTGTCACCAAAGGACACGTTGCCTGTGAACGATGCCCCCGACAATTCTGCCTTGTCAGTGTTTAGGTTGGTGAAGTTAGCATCAACCTCGTCATTAGTGAGAGGCGAACCCTTGCCCGCCCGTGTTGTAATCGTAGCCATGGTTAACCTCTTACTAAATTAGGATGCGGAAAGTTGGATAGACCATGTGACGCTTAAAGTATCGTCCGCTGCCTTATTTACCACACTAAAAACAGTTCTGCACAACATTGTGCCGCCAGTTGAAGCATTAAATATACCTGCCTCAGTAACCGCACCCGTCGCATCGCCAGCCTCAAATGAAGCAACGTATACAATCTCATTGTTTGTCACTGTTGAAGAATCAAGCGCCTCGCGTGAGCCAAGCTGTGAGCCAAGAGTTGTATCGCCAGCCGCCGCCGCTGTAGAACCAGAACCGAGCGCCATGTGAGTCATAGCTGTCTCATCGTCCTTCATTCTGTCGCAGATAAAGTTTAAGCCAGTATCAACAATCAAGTTCTTGATAGTGCGCTGTTCTTTCACGTTGCCTTTCTTGTCCCGAAGAACCAGTGCGACATCGCCTCTAAGTTTTAATCCATCGTTCATCATGTAAATGTCCTCGATGCGCCGACATAATCTTCGGCAAAGTAAGTGAAATCACAATAGCCCTGACTTCTTAGGCTACCCGAATCCGCAGCAACACCCGCGTCACTACGCGATAGTCCCATTGATTTTACATCGGAATCGGTGAGACTACCATTGTCTGACAATGCTGAAACAACAGCTTTTGTCAATGTCTGAGCAACTGAAGCGGATTCAGTAAACGCCCTGGCATATGCAACTGTCCGGGCGAATGTCTGAGACACTGAACCCGAATCTGATGCGCTAGATCCAAAACTTAGCGCTTGTGTATCATCGAAAGCCACTATATCAATCGGCGGGCCTTCCAGATAATTCTCTGCAAAATAACTCAGCGTACAATAATCTTGATCAGTCCTGTCGCCCGCAATCTTCGTAAATTGCACTGTATCGTTGTCTGATGTCGCTGGTGCTTCTGTGAGAGCCTTGCTTGCATCAAATCTATGAGCCTCAGCAACTGATGGATTCTCACTAAACGCTCGAACATACGCGACAATACGTGAAAACACTTGGCTGACTGACGCTGAATCAGTGCGCGTTTTAACAAACTGTATTTCCTGATCGTCCTCAGCAGATGCCTCGCCATCTAAGTCATCGGTGACTCTAGGATTCTCAGTAAAGAACTTTTGCACAGCAAAGACTTCATCGTCTGTCGTGCTAACGGTTTCTGATGGCTGTTTGTTGAATGACAACACATCATCGTCTGTCAATGCCGTTGCATCACTAAACAGCTTAGTAATGGCTAATGTGTCATTATCTGAGAGGCTCGGTGCCTCTGAGAATATCTTGTTAAGAAGAAGCGTTGCGTCCTCCGCAACAGTAGACGCATTGCTGAATCCGCGACTAAGCAGGAACTGCCTCAACTGTGATACTGTCGGCGTTTCTTCTAAAAACTTCTGTACATCAAAAACGCTATCTTCTGCGACTGTTGGCGTCTCTGATGGATTCTTGCCAAACGCGATTGTGTCATCATCAGTTAGTGATGGCGATTCACTGGGATTTTTGCCTGTGTTGATGCTTGGCTGATCAGATACGTTGCCGCTATCGGCAAACAAAATGATCCTGAGAAAAAAGCCTAGCTCTACTTTTGCTTTTAGCGCTAATGCTAAGACAGACGCACTCAGCGCCGATGCTGATGCGGCGAGTTTAAGTGACTGTGCGGTGACGGCGGCAGAAAGTCTCTGCCCTGTTGTTTTCGCTAATAAGCGAATGCCCTCCGCTTTGGCTGATAAGCCGCCCTTTATTCTCACGCAATGTCTTCTCTCAGATAGAAATCAATGATTTCGTATATTGTCTCGCGCGTTCCGCTGCTAGATACAACCTCAACTTCACCCTCGTAATATCCAGCGTCAAGATCAAGCTGTCCTGTTGCAAAGATAAAGAAGCAAATCCCGTTGGTTAGGTTGTCACCCGTTGATTGATTAGTCAGAGAGAACAGCGAGGTTGTTGTGTCTTTCTTTCTAAAATGCAACTTGATTGTGGCACCCGTCAGATCCTCAGCACTACCTGTGTCCGATCGAGTCAGCGTGACTTTTATCTGCGGGCCAGTGTCGCCCTGTACTAAGGTAATTCCCATGATAGCCTCCTAAAGGCGCATTTTATCACAGCGCTCCCCACGCGGCGTTGATGATTGTTTGTACAGCAGATGGCAAAGCTGTTATATCGCTCGACGGGATCAATGATATTTTTCTGTCATGAATCGCCGGTAAATCATCATCATTTGGATCATCTAGTGTATCGCGCATCGTGACGATGATCTCGCTGTTTGCTCTGATTTCCATCTCTACAAAAGCGGTTGTCTTTGTGATTGCCATATCTACCTCAAATATCCGGCTTCGCCGTTAAGTCCTCTCAAAAATCCTGATCCAGAATAAGTGAGCATAAATGTCGTCGCCACTGTTGTCTCAGGCAAGATAATAATGAATGGCACAGTATGCTCCTCGCCGTTAGCGGGCGCGCCGAATCTAGGCAAACACAGATTTGAGTTGCCTGTTGTACCTGTTCCAGGCGTTAGCGCCCAATCTCCATTTTGCAGATCGCCGTCATCATCGTTAATAAGCAAATACGTCTCATTTGCTGACTCATCATAGAAAAATCCGTAAACAGTAGTGGAGTCGTTGCCTGATGATGTCCAAATACCACCGAGCGCCAAACTTGTAATTTGATTACCCGAATATACATTGTAATTGACACTGCTCGTCCCATAAGGCGCAGTAACAGCCCTGCTGTAACCAGTAAAATCGTGCGTATATGATTTGCCAGATTTAAGGCGCACTTCCAAAGTGAACTCAAATCCTGTTACGTTGTTAGTGTCTGCAATTGCAACGCCTTGAATATACGGACGCTTTGCAACGCCACCAGAAGGCGCATTGATTTCAACATCGAATGTTTTCTTCGTAGAACTCAGGCTATCCATTGATAGGCCATCAAAGCCTGTACCTAGAGCAAATGTAAAGTGTTCAGATACATCACCCGTAATGCTGTCAGCTTGTAATGCGCCCACAGCAATTTTTGCCGCAGTCACGGCGTTCGCCGCAAGCTCATCAGTGCTTATCGCACCCGTCGCTATCTGTCCTGCCGTAATTGTATTGGCGGCAATCTCGTTTGCTGTTACAGCGTTAGCCGCAAGCTCGTTTGTCGTAACCGCATTAGATGCAATTTGATTTGCTGTAATTGTATCCGAGGCAATTTCAGCCGCAGTCACAGTATTAGCGGCAATCTCATTTGCTGTTACTGCACCCGCTGATATTTTTGCTGTTGTAATCGCACCTGCGGCAATCTCATCAGCCGCGACAGAACCAGCCGCGATAGCATTAGCAGTAACAGAATTGGCCGCAAGCTCTGATGCCGTGATAGTACCAGCCGCTATTTCTGAGGCTGTTACAGCACCAGCGGCTATTTCACTAGCCGTAATGGTATTAGCCGCTATAGCTGCCGCAGTTACCGCGTTGGCCGCTATCTCATCAGCCGTAATCGCACCGGTTGCAATTTGCCCAGCAGTTATCGTGTTAGCCGCAATCTCACTCGCTGTTACAGCGCCCGCCGCTATCTCAGATGCGGTTATGGCATTAGCCGCTATTTTTGCCGTAGTTATAGCGTCTGAGCCAATTTCTGTTGTTGTGATTGCACCTGCGGCAATGAGATCAGTGGTGATTGCATCATTAGCAATCTTTGCTGTTGTCACAGCATCTGCGCCAATCTTTGTTGCTGTTATCGCCCCTGCCGCAATGACATCGCCTTGAATTGCATCCACCGCAATCTTAGCGTTTGTGATGGCATCGTTATCAATCTGTGATGATCCAACCGTACTCAATGCCGCTAATGCACCTGCATCAGTAACGTAACTCAAATCAATATCTGATAGAGCGGCTAGTGCGCCTGAGTCGCCTACCTCCGCCAAGGTTATTGCCTTTGTCCAAGCAGAGCCGTTGTACCGGTAGAGATTGCTGTCTGTTGTTAGAAATGCCATGTCGCCTTGACTGGCCGATCCTGGCAAGGTTGAAACGACTTGCACCGGATTTATCCCAGATGCAAATGCCGTGATGTCTACAGCACCACTTGCTATTTGATCTGAGCCAACAGCATCGTCGGCTATTTGATCAGAGCCAACTGCGTCATCGGCAATCTGATCTGAGCCAACAGCATCATCGGCTATATCAGTAGCAGCTACCTCAACGGAAGTGCCGTTAAAGCTCGCTGTGGCGGCTGATTTGTTTCCTGAGAAGTCTACAGCCTTGAGCCAGAAAT
>CAACVD010001383.1_pt1 | contig 11673 bp, 17 predicted proteins | sample 2381771 | NCBI WGS metagenome assembly CAACVD01 (sample SAMEA5211965, study PRJEB30684) | marine metagenome | biome: Marine; feature: Epipelagic; material: Water | collected 2015-10-15 | depth 15 m | reverse complement strand
CACTTAAACGCAGCTACAACAGTAATAATAAAAGGAAATATTGACCACAACATTGCCTCTAACTTATCAAACCTCTTGGACCCTGAGTAGAGTTGTTGCTCTATCGCCTTGTATCTAAGCAAACATTCTTTCTCATGCTGTTCTATTTGTAAGATAGCGTCTTTAGCAGTAGGTGATTTTGGTTTTGTTGCCATGCTATTCCCCCACCTCGTAACCCTCAATGACCACAGTTTCAGGATCAACAAGGGCGGGTTTACAGTATGCTTTTATCGGTTGGTATGCCTCTGCTCTACTCGATAGCATTCGCGCATCGTGCAGGCAATGTTTTTGATTAATCCAATAGGAGGCTACCTGTTCCTGTTCTCCTGCGAACATCACCACCAAAGCAAATACAATTATTTTCATGCATCACTTGCTTTGTTCCAACATGATTTGAATTAAGTGAGCAAGTCTAGCGTCACTGGCTTTCTGTATCTCCTCACTTCTAGCAAGAGAATCCGCTATAGCCTGAATAGCTTGCTCATTCAAAGCTGTGCTTTTCGAGTTAGAATCAACTTCCTCTTCCATGTTCTCAACTACATTAGCAACCCTTGCAACCTCCTCATTTGTTGCTTCCGCTTGAGCTTGCATAGTACCCCACGCGATAGCAACTGGAATCGCGGCTAACACTAGAGGTGCTCCAAGACTGACTGCCCAACTAGGAATACGCAACTCTGTCATAATATTCTCCTATGCAGCTTCTTCAGTAACTTCAACTTCTACTTCTTTCACCAGATTATTAATAAAAACTTCTTTTGCAGCTTTGACTTGATCTAATCTAGCACTGATTTGCCGTTCTTGCACAGATAAATCCTGCACTTGAGCAACAAAGTATTTTGCAATGTCACTTAGTTCATCTATTACGTATTCCATCTCGTTTATGGTTACTTTACTTTCTGTGTTTTCCATTTTACGCTCCTTCAAGGGCTGTTACTCTCGCTGTTAATGCTTCAATTAACGTTTGTTGTTCCTTTATTGCATTTACTAAAACTGGGACAAACCTTTCATATTGCAATGATTTATAGTTCCCATCTGATGTTTCAGAAATAAGCACATTTGTTTTATCAGATACTTTATGTCCCAAAGACTCCATTAAAGTCTGTACTTCTTGCGCCTTGAAACCCACTTCTAACTGTGGCTTTTTCTTGCTTCCATCTCTTGTTACTTTTGTAATATCTGGCTGATCGTCTGTAGTATAATCAGAGCGGTCATCCCATCTATAAGTTACTGGTTTAAGATTTTTAACAATATCCAGACCATGAGAAAAATCAGAAAAGTCCGTTTTATCTCTTTCATCAGAAGAGACTGTCAGACTTACTTTAATATAAGCATGAGTGATTTGGTTTGCACCAAGACACATTTGATGATCGGCTGTTGTAATCTGACCGCTTGGAGAATTGCTCCCACCTGAGTATTTACCCAAGCATAAATTACTTGACCCAGATGAGATATTCTGCCCTGCAGCACGTCCCACTGCCGTATTGCTACCACCTGTATCAGTGTAGCTCCCGCTATTATCAACATCTACTGCATATAAAGCACTTTGTCCGATTGCAACATTATTACCTGAATCTACACTATTCTGCAAAGCACTTGACCCGATTGCGATATTATAGGAACCTCCTTTTACATCTTTTGAAGCACGATATCCGATTGCTATGTTATGATCGGATGCTACGTCTTCAGCCGCTTCATTACCTAATATAACGGAATAACTTGCCTGTCCCATTGTCTTAGCCGCATCGTGACCTAGAATTATGTTGTAATCTCCATTATTCATAGAATTGGCAGCATTGTTGCCAATAATAACATTCCTCTCCCCTAAGTTTGTTGAGTCTTTAGCAGTTTTTTGTCCTATTACAATATTATCGCCATCGTATGTTGTGCTATAAGCGACTTGATATCCTATGTATACTCCTCCTATTGTAGTATAATTTCCTGTCTCTGCATCTGAGTAGGCGGCTTGATACCCGATGGCAATTTGTCCACCTCCCGTTGTTCTGGTGTAGGCGGCTTGATATCCGATTGCGATGTTGCTGTACCCTCCAGTAAGGTTGTACAACGCATCCGCGCCAAAAGCACAGTTTTTATCTCCAGCCGCATAGTTATACATAGTTTGGGAGCCGACTGCCGTATTGTATCTATCATACGGACCACTTGCTTCATTGCTCGCGCTATAAGCAGAACGATAACCGATAAATGTTTGGTGAGATTGTCTGTTTCCTCCATGCCACGCTTCCGCACCTATGATAGTATTTTCATTTCCAGATGTAGCTGTTTGTGCGGCATCAATTCCAAATATAGCCGCCCCTGTTCCCCCATATGTTCTGGATGTAGTCCCCATAGCAAGACTTGTAGATTGTGATGCGTCATTTGCAACACCACCAGAAGCAGGGGTACTAAAGCTAATGGTACCGCTTCCATCAGTAGTTAATACTTGACCACTTGTTCCGTCTGCATTAGGAAGAGTATATTTAACAGACCCAGATGTGAGGATTCTTACATTAGATGATGCGTCCAAATCAAGGGTTCCGGCAGAGTCAAGAACGAAATTTCCTTGATGCGTCGCTATTGATGCGGCAGTATCTAAGTTAAATTGAAAGTACCTTGTACCACCATCAAAGAAACTTATATCCCCACCATCGGCATCAATATTTAAATCCCCTGCAAAATCAAAATTAAAATTACCAGAAGAATTAGCAATAGTGTCTCCGGATATGTCTACGCCTGATATGCTTACCGTATTTGTGCTGGAAGTTATTGCTAATTTTCCACCTCCACTTGAACTAATATTACATTGGTTGCTACTGGTAAGCACTAGGTCAGGAGTCACATCAAGATTAAACGTAACCCTAGTTGTACCCCCATCCTTAATGTATAAATTACCTCCATCAGCATCGAAAGTTATATCCCCACCACAATCAATATCAAAATTACCACTATCAGATATTGTAGAACCGTTTATTGTTATGTCGTCCACGGTTAGCGTAGATAAAGTACCTATGCTTGTTATGTTGGTTTGTGCTGCAGTTTGCAACGTGCCTGTCAAATTACCAGAGAAGTTTGTAGCTGTTACTGTCCCGTTGCTGGGGTTATAAGTAAAGTTACCATCCATCTCCAACCCGTGATTACCAGAACTAGATTGAGCGTTTTCTACAAACGTTACTAGATTGCTCTCATTAGCAGACTCATTATCTGTAACTTGAACATGAGCAGCATTGGTTGCATTAGTTACTGTGGTCCCAGCGATATCTGAAGTTGTTGCTATTGTTCCCGTAGAAGCTGGTAAGGTTAGAGTTATGTTACCCGAAAAAGCACTATGAGCAGGGGCTTGCAATCTTGCATAGTGAGCGTTACTACTTTCACAATAAAAGTCTATGTAGGATTGAGTGCCTCCATTTTTAATTGCTATAGCACCTTGAGTTATTCTTATGCCATTAGTGTTACCACCAGCCAAATCGGTTGTGCCAGATACAGTCAAACCTGTTAGTGTGCCTAAACTTGTTATATTACTTTGTGCAGCAGTTGTTACCGTTGCTGCTGTACCAGACACATTGCCTGTTACATTGCCTGTTAAGGCTCCAGAAAAAGCTGTGGCTGACACAGTTCCTGTAGACGGGTTATATGTAAAGTTACCGTCCATCTCTAAACCGACATTACCTGTGCTAGAAGTAGCTCCTTCTACAAAAGTTACCAAATTATTCTCATTCGTAGATTCGTTGTCTGTGACCAGCACATGAGCAGAATTAGTAGCATTTGTGACCGTTGTTCCAGAAATCACTGAAGATATGGAAGTGCCTCCAATAGTTAAGGCATCAGTTTCTAATGTTCCGTTTACATCCATATTACCGTCTAAATCTATATCTCCATCTACTTTTAGATTACCTGCAAGTTCAAGATCATCCATTTCGTAAACGATTGCACCAGATCCACCACCATCAGTGGCAAGTATTTTAGTTTGTCCGGCTGATATAGCTACATTAGCTCCACTACCCTGCGATATGGTTAAAGTGGCAGCAGTCTCATTTCGTACAATCCAAGTGTGAGATAGTGTGTTAGGGGCGAAGGTAACGGTACAAGCCTGACCTCCACCTGTTAATCTAAGAAAGTTACAACGAAACCCATCTGTAGACCCATCAGCCATGGTTATAGTGTCTGTTGAAGAGTTGGCTACAGCTTCAGTGCCATGCCCCATAGCTTCTCCAATCAATTCAAGATTGGTGTTGGTTTCTGTACCCCAACTGCCTGAAGACTCTCCTGTTCCAATCTCCTTCAGACGTAAGTCATTTACATAAGTAGGCATATTTAGTTCCTCGTTCCGTCACGCTGCTATGTTAATATAATTTGCTGTCTGGGTCGAGTCAATGAGACTCCAGACATTTGTTGTGCCTATAGCACCTGAAGCTGATACACCAGTTGGTATGACTAATGCAGTTCTAACTATGACAACATCTCCTACTGCAGTAGAGGCTTCTACTCCTAATACTGTATCTACAAACGCCCCTGCTTTACCAATAGCGGTGCCCAGTCCTGTAGTTCCAGAAGTTCCTGTAAGTGTAACTGATGTGGGTATGGATACTACAACTGACCCTACAGCCCCTGTGCATGAGACATTCGTAACGGATACATTAGCAGCGGCAGCTACAGATTCATCTCCAAGAGTGCCTGTAGATCCTGAAGCAGAAAGACCAGATACTATGGCACTAGCATGTACTACTTCATCACCTGCTGTAGCAGTTCCGACAACTCCTGTAACAGAGGTGCTAGATACGCCCGTCACTGTTACGGTTCCTAGCCCAGAAGTGCTTGCTATACCAGTGGCTGTTACACTAGAAGAAGCTGTTACAGACTCACTGCCTAATTCAGACGTTCCTGAAAGCCCAGTAACTGCTAATATGTTATTAGTTATAAGACTTTCGTCCCCTAATCCAGATGTGCCCACCACACCTGTTGGAGTAATAACTATACCAACTGCTACAGATTCATCTCCTTGTTCTATGGATACACTAAGACCTGTTACTGTAACATTAGAATCTGCAGTTACAGACTCACTACCTAAAGCACTTGTACCAACAACTCCTGTTACTGATACATTAGCTTCACTTACTACGGTAACGGTCCCTAGCCCAGAGGTGCTTGCTATACCTGTTACAGAAGGATTTTGACCTATAGTTACAGTTTCGCTACCTAGCGAAGTGGTGCCTACAAGACCTGTAACGGCTAATGTATTATTAGTTATTAAGTTTTCGTTACCCAGAGTTCCAGTTGCAGCAAAACCAGATAAGCCAGACACAGTTATGCTGACGCTTATTACTTCGTCTCCAGCTACACCTGTGCCTGAAACACCAGTGACAGTGACGGGTAAGGGAGAACCCCAGCCGCCTTGACCCCAAGTGCCTCGTCCCCAACCGTTAATATTAGCCATACTACGCTATACGAATAATTGCGTTACTCGCATCCGCTGCAGGGAACTGAACAGTAAAATCACCAGATGTGGATGTTTTATCAGAACCAAAATCTAAAACACACACCGAAGTGTCCCCAGATGTGTCTTCGTTAAAGATTAATGCCCCTCTTGCAGTTATTGTTGCACTTGAAAACGTAGTATCTGCAAAGTCAGTAAACGCTGTCGTACCACTTGTCGTAGGATCTACTCTAGTAAGTGTATTACCTTTTGCCGAGTACCCTGTTCCAGACACTTCATTAGAAGTAGTGTAAGCTGTAGTGGACGCACTTAAACTTGCAGAACTTGTATACAGGGCTAGTTTAAATGTACTACCCCCACTATTTAAAAAATTGTGCTTTGCCTCTAATAGCTCTTTCTTAAAAGAGGTGCACATTGCCTGTGATATAGACATTATAATCTCCTAATAATGTTAGCCATTTCACCTTGTTGATTTTTCTCAAAAGTCGCAGCCAAGGTAGTTCTGTCACTTTTGATCGCTTCTTTCATATAGAAAGAGATTACATTAAAAACACTTTGTTGGAAAGCCTCTGCCTGATCTCGTATAGCAGGATGAGATTGTGTTCCAACAGATACTATCTTCTCAGTTGCTCTAGCCGCCCAGAAATCAGGGTCATGTCCCTTGTTATTTGTTGTGGTAACACCTACATCGCCAACAACTCCTATATCTGTTTTAATAGTAAACATTTAAAATGCCTGTTGTCTAGGTTGTCCAGAACGATAAGTGTCTTGTCTTAACTTACCATCACCTAAATTTTTAAGTAATATTAAAGATTCACCATACATTTTATCATACATAGCAATAATGTCTGGTTCACTTTTTAGAAATCTTGCTGCCTCTACGAGTGATCCATTTAATAATGCAGAATCAAATTCTGTGCCTAACCAAGGGGTTGTAGTAGCAGTTACAATAGATTCTGGATAGTATCCATAATGCAGCTCAACCGTAAAGTCAGCATTAGGAGTTGGACCTAATATAAAAGAACTTTCACTAAAATACCCATAGTGTTTAGGGACACCTGTAGTAGCTGGATTTGGATACGCCTCTCTTATAAAGTTAACATCCTTGTTTAACAAATAAACAAAGTCTGAATTACTTACAACAGCTAGACTGTATACATACAATATATCAGAGGGGGTTTGTAAATATTTATTGCCTGTGGTGGTGGAGCCTTCTACGTTTTTGCGTAACGCAGGGAATTGAACGGCACCATATATTTTTTGTTCTGCTTGTTGGATAAACAAATTTAACTGATCTGTAGTAAAACTGTTCTCTACAATATCAGCTATATTAGTCTTCAATTCTGTGTATGTCATAGTCATGTTGTCACCGTAACTGTGCCCACACTACCTTTCATTATTAAAACATTTGGAGTTAGATTAGCATAAAAACTTGTCGGTCCTCCGACAGGATTCCAACTCCACTGCGTAAATCTACTACTGGTAGATCCAGAATCTCCTAAACTTTTATCAGGACGTGGATCACGAAGAGCTTGTGGATCATGCACAGGGAACTCACCTAACTTCAACTGCGGGTGGTCTTCGTTCCAACATTCGTTACAAGCCTTTAAATGTGTATTTTTACCTTTTCTATATATGTCCCTTAAAGTTCTTAATTTATATTGGAATCCACATATATCACATTCAGCTATAGCTATCTTTTCAGATGCAAATCTAGTAGCCATTACATATATCCCATACGAGGAACAAATCTAGCAGAGGTCTTTACTCTGTCTTCTGCGGCAGCTAAAGCAAATTGTTCTTCGTACACTTCTTTTAGTAAAGGTATTCGTGATATGAGTTCAGGATCTTTCATCGATATATGATACGCAAGTCCTGCGACAAGACACGGTAGAAATCTAAAATTCATATCGGCTGTTTCAATACCACTTCCTGCATCTTGTATCCTACGCATTCTGTAATATTTAAATACGTAGTAATCACTTTTGTCTGGCACGGGCCAAACATTTATTTTTGGTGCGCCTACCAACCTTTCTATGTACACCTGTATTGGTCTACCGCGTGTTAACTTATTAGGGATAGAGGCATAAGTGCTCACGCTAATACGTGTTATAGTAAGGTCAGATTGCGAAGGGTAGACTCCACTATCAGTCCTTATAACTTGTTCAAGTAAGTCAACTGTATCAGTAGGTAGTGTATATTGCCCTGTACCCTCCGTAAGATTAATTGTCCCTTCATCTATAGTAAAAAGATTTATGCCCCTATTCTGCCATTCTATCGTTAGGAGATTCATAGAGCGTCTAGCTGTCCTAAGATCATAACCAGAACGCATTTCTCGTCCTGCCCGTTCCCAAGCCTCTTCAGCTATTTCAGTAAAGTCCATATCAAAGGCTGTAGTACCTGATGTAGCCATATTTATTTACTCTTCTTAACTTGTTTCTTTTTTGGTTTAGGTTTGGGTTTAGGTTGCATGGCAGCTAACTTAGCCTCTGCCTCTTGCTTAGTCATCAAGCTGGAATCTATTGTAACAAAGCCTCCTCCAGATACCTTTTCACGTATTTGGTATATCGGTTCTTTTGTCTTTGACCAGTTGCCGTTTTGGAAAATCTCCATGTTACCTCCTATATATAAAGAGTCTTTTTTCTTCTCCCTTCCATAACTTTACCACAGCCTTTGGCAATAGATCGTTTACCTCTTGCTAAACCACCTTCCCTCATGTTTCTTACTTTAGCTTTTGGTGTGTTTGCTACCACAGTCTTTCCTTTTGCTCCTGCTTTCTTCTTTTTCTTAGCGGTAGTGGCTCGTTCACTCTGACTCAAAGACTGAGCTTTACTTCTAGGTAAACATCGATCTGGGTTCTTCTTGTCTTTTGAAGTGCCGCACTTACCCTTGATCTTCCCGTCTGTACCGATCCTAACCCAGTCCTGTTTTACCCAATCTTTTAATTGGCCCATTATTTTTTCTTCTTACCTTTAGCACCCTTTGCATAATTAGGGTCTTTACAGTATTTAGAAGCTGCCATATTTGCATAGGCAGAGGGGTATGTGTCGAAGGTGCGTTTTGCCCACGCTTTTCCTTTGGGGCATATCTTACCCCCACTTTTGTAGTACCTTCTCATTATAACATCTTTGCTTTACGTACACCTTTACGAGCAATACCAGCACCGCGCACTCCACCTTTGGTTTTTACCGTAGAACCTTTGGCATACCCTTTGGTTTTCATCATGCCGCCACCTTTCATGCCTCCTTTGGTGTTCATCTTGGTTTTCATCATACCACCGCCCCGCATCATAGGTGTAGTAGCAGAGCCTGCTCCCATGTCTTTACGTTTTTTACGGGAATCTCCGTAAGGAGTGCCCATAGCCATGCCACCACCCATCATCTTTTTCATACCGCCTTTAGCGTAACCCTTAGTTTTCATACCGCCTTTAGCATAGCCCTTAGTCTTCATCATACCTCCTCCTTTCATATAACCCATTTTGTTACGAACTTCCGTAGGTAACTTCTTTAAACCTTTCTGGTCAGTGGTAGGTTTTTTAAGTCCTCCCATAGCATATCCTTTAGTCTTCATCATGCCTCCACCTTTTTTACCTTCAGGATCTTTACGTCTTGTTAAACCTAATTTTTCGTTCATGTAGTCTCTAAGTATCTGACCGGGTTCTAAATCTTCCTTGTATACAGCAGCCATCTTTTCACCATCTTTATCATAATACAAAGACCCTGCTTTTTTTGCGGCTGCTATACTTTTATATTTTTCGTAATCACCACCCGCTTTTGGTGGTTTTACTGTTGGGGCAGTAGTTTTCGTAGGTGTGGCTGTTGTAGGAGTAGTTTTCTTACGTTGTTTCATTCTACCTGTAGGGGTTTTCTTAGCGGCTTCTGGTTTGGTTTTATCGTCCACCTTAGTTGGTCTTCTCGTTTTCATTCTACCTGTAGCTTCTGGTTTGGCTTTATTATCTCCCTTAGTTGCAGCCGCGCCTACTGCACCTGCTGCCGCTGCTCCTGCCGCTGCTTTCCCCAATGGGCTAAGACCTACTATTTTTTTACCTGCGTCTAAAGCTCCTTCGGCACCTGCTGTTGTAGCTACACTTTGTGCTCCTCTTTTAGCTAACCCTCGTGGCCCTTTTGGTGGCGGTTTAGATGTAGTGGCTACTCGTTGTCTAGTTTTTCTACCTACATCTTTAGCTACCATAGATGCAGTATCATCTTTAGGAGTTTTTACTCCACCTGCACCACCTTTTTTTAATGGTTTACCCGTTTCTTTTTTATAAGCCTCTTTAGCTTGTTTTAGTAGTTTAGGACCGAACCTTTTTGATGCTGCTGTAACTCCAGTCCTTAAAACTTGAGTAACAACAGGGGCCAACGCAACTGGTAAAACCATGACTATTCTCCTTCTGTCTCCTCTTGTGGAGGCTCTGCATATAAATTATCAAATGTAATTTCAGGACTCATATAACTGTCATCACACTCTGCACTGTGTGTCCATTGGCTAGGTCTAAAATCTGGAGCACCTTCGCCACATTCCCAAAGAGCAGGATTTGTAACCCTTACTCTGTTATTCGGTAGAGCAACTATATTACCTGTCCATCTACCTGCATCTGTAAGTTCTATCACATGGCTCTGTTTATGTTGAGCAGGGTCATCAGAAATACTACTATCTGTATAATCCACTGTAAACATGTACTTACCTGTGTGAAACTCTCCGTCTATCTTACATACCCAAGGACTTGAACTTGTTCTGTCATAAACATGTACCTGATGTCCTCGTGAGCTACAGTCCCAAGGTTGCGCTAAACGTGGCAACATAGGTTCGGGCCATTGCTCCAATATCGTATCTCCTACAAGAGCTTCTATAGGCATTCTAGCCCACATCGCTCCACCATGTATATTTGGTTCATTTTCATCGTTATATGTCTCTGCTCCAGTAAATACTACTTGAAAACTAAGTGATCTATCCGGTATAGCTGTAACCGCAATCGCCAGTGCATGTAAATATTCACCGTGGTACTGTTCATGGTTATGTGTAAACTCTTTTCGCACCCAGCACTTGAAGTACGGGATGTTTGATTGTAAATATGCCATTTAGCATCTCCATCGTTTTCTCGCTTGTCGCAACCTAGAATTAGGGTCTTTTGCAGCTTTAGGGAATTTCTTCATCTGTCCAGCAGAGCGAGCACAAAATGATTTACGCCTAGCAGCTCTCTTGCCAGTTGGTTTCTTTTCCGTTACAGCCGTTTGTAGTTTAGAACCGGGGTTTTGCCGCCTATACTTGGCTACCCCTTTTGCTGTCATACCAGCACCTTGCTTGGTAGGACGTTTATCACCACTTTTTACAGACATTCCCACCATGTCACCTTTCTTAAAGGTGGGACATGCTTCTTTCTTTTTATAGTAATCGTTACGCATAAAACAGAGTTATTGCTGTAATATTTGTAAACGTAGCTATATATACGTCACTAGCACAACGTATTCCGTCAGCGGGTATGTTTACAGAATGAGAATCTGATGCTGCAAAATCTAAATCAAGCACAGTTTCTCCTCCGTTACCATCAGATATAGTCAGACGTGGAGTACCACTTGCAGTGAATACTTGGATCTGACGTATTCTGGCTGGACCAACACCAGCGGAACCAGTGCTAGTTAGACGCTTTGATTTTACGTCTGAACTAGACATCATAGTTACCTCCTATTAGGATGCGTCAGAGGTGCTAGATATACCGAAAAACTTTAACACTATAACGGTATCACCACCGGGATCTCCAGAAACAACTAATTCGACCTCATCAGCAGTTGCACCAGCAGCGGTAGTTGTACCTCCAGACATTCCAAGGACTCCGTTACAAGGGAAAAACCCTTTAAACCCTGTGCTGTTTATAGCAGGTGATATACCGTCCACAAAGCCGTCAGTATCTGCATCAGTTCCTATATCATTTAAAGTTACTGAATTAGCAGCTGCCGTGGTTACAGCAACAGTCACGCCCATTGGTATGAAGTTAACAGGTATACCAATAGAACCTTCTTTACCAGTAGTGGCTCCATTAGCGACTGTAATAGTGGTTGTATAAGTTTGTAGGGTCATGGTGCTGGTTACACCACCTACAGAGGTATCTTTTGTGATAGCCTGAAACCCGTTTTCAGAACGGACGGGACCGTTGAAAGTTGTGTTCGCCATGTTTATCTCCTGTCGTGGCTAATGTCAGTCACACCATG
>CAACVD010001382.1_pt1 | contig 11675 bp, 15 predicted proteins | sample 2381771 | NCBI WGS metagenome assembly CAACVD01 (sample SAMEA5211965, study PRJEB30684) | marine metagenome | biome: Marine; feature: Epipelagic; material: Water | collected 2015-10-15 | depth 15 m | reverse complement strand
CAGGCATTACATCTATTTTCTTTTCGTATGCGTCTATAAGATCTCCGTATTTCTCTCCGACAGATCCTCCGTTAGAAAGTTCAATTCTTTTTAATTCGCTCTTTGGTGTTCTCTTCAACCAACTATCAAAACTCTCTCCAGGTTTTCTTTGCTCTTCAAATTTTTCTTGAATAGCCTCTAGTAGATCGTTCATTACATCAGACTCTATTTTTTCTGCGTCTGCTAATTTTATAAATTGTGTCATATCTAGCCTGGGAGTGTCTTTCCCACCCCCAGACATTTTCTTTTCTATGTTAGTTCGTGGCTTTGCCATATTGTCTTATCTGGACGAAATATTTTTTGCCTTTGTTGGAGCATTTAAAAAATGCATATAATCCCCAATCGTCTTTACCGATTCCATGATCCTGGTTTCCGTCTTCGTCAATCTCCAAAATCTTATCGTGATTAACTAAACCTATGGATCCTTGCATTAAGCTCCAGGCAACTGGATTATCTGGTCCAAGCTCCCAATCGTTGTTAGTTTGTTGTTCAATGTTAGTAGACATTAATAGCCTCACTTTCTTTTTTTAAGGTTATTGATTACTACGAGAGCTTTGTTCTTATGCTCCTCCTCATAATCATATTTCGGATCGTGTTTGATTTTGTGTTTGATCATCCAGTCCAGGAACAAAGGACCATTCCAATAAACCGAGGAGCTCCCCTTCAAAATTATCTTGCCCATATCTTTGGGATCTCCACCCTTGCTAATCCATTCAGATTGCCAAGAGTAAAATGTAGCCCTAGAGATAGAAATAATTTTTAGAAAATCTTTCTCTTTGTAAAATGGTCTATCAAATTTAAAATTAAACATTGATAAACCTTCTGCATAAATTCCTTTGAGATCATAGGGTTCAATAATCGTGGACCAGGGATTACTTCTTGCGTCTAGTGTAGATAAATTCTATGTCGTCTAACCTTTTTATGAGCCGAGATCTTACTATGTTGTTTTTATAGAAAGTTTTCTTCCAATCTTTGTCTGTAATTAATTTCCTCCAGGTACTTACACCCTTATATTTTTTCATTCTTTGGAAATGTGGTTTCATTAAATCTGCAAAATTTCTATGCTCTGTTAATTGTAGCCAGGCTTTGTAGTAGGTAATCTTCCTAGACTTTGTAATCTGTTTTAACTTTGCATAAATTGAAAATTCCCAACCAGTAGGATTTTTCGGTTTGCCTTTGCCCATAGTAATTCTCCTATGAGCTTATAACTTATTTCTGATAAGCTTTGAAACACTTAACACAGATAGATCCACTTTTACGACCTATGCTAATCTTACCAATTATCTTCTGTGTGGTTTCACAATTAATACATCTATCCATAATTTTTGTAGATAGATAAGTTTCCCCTGGTTCGTGGATCTCTGGATCTCTAAACTCTGGGAGCTCCTCTGGTTTAGTCATTTGATACTTTCTTAAACTCAAAGAAATTTGCTACTTTGTTTGCATATTCTTTTCGTTGTTGTGTTGTGTGTTTATCGTAATGAATATCAAGTGTTGAGTCTTGTTCGTGTCCAGTTAAGACTCTTGCTTTTCCAGTAGTCCCTAGTGTTAGTTTTGCGATAGAGCTGAATGTCTTACGCAACATCTTCGGAGCTCCTTCTATTCCAGTCTCACGGACCACGGCTCCCCAACATCCTCTAATTTCTTTTATTCTGCATTGGTCTGATCTAACATATTTATCTTCGTGTAATCTTTTTGAGTTAATTCTTGTAGTAGGAAATAACCAATCAACAAATCTATATTTTTGATAAGTACCTTTTAATTTTTCATCAATTAAATCTAAAACAAATTTAACTGGTGGTGTGATATCAATATATTCTACCTTACGAGCTTTCGTTATAGAGGCTGGAAGAGTGATAAGAGTTCTGTCTTTGTTGATCATAGATCGTCTCATTTTCAAAGTCTCTTCGGCTCTTCTGCCAGTACACAAAAGAAAGAGTAGAGCCTCGGCTTGGAATGGAAATTTATCTTTTAATTCTACTAATTTATTGTGAATAGTTTTTAATTCATCATCAGAAAATCTTCTGTCGTTATATCTAGTCCCTGGACTATTAGCGATTTCTGGTCTTTTAAATTTAACTTTCATTGTAGGATTATTTGGAATGTTATCTCCGAGATAGCCTTTATCTACTGCAAAGGACCATAGGCATTTGAAAGCCTCTAACATATTCTTTTTAGTTCCAAATCCTTTTTCGTTTCTCTCAATAAATCTTTTAATTAATCCTGGAGTTAAACTATCAATTTTCTCTGCACCAATAACATCATCATAAACAGAGATCTCTCCAAGTGGATTAAATTTCTGTTCTTTAATTATGCCTTTGCCGTGAGGAAACTTCTTAAATAGATCGTTCCAGTCTTCTGGTTTAGCAGTTCTCTTATGAAAGTTAGCTTTGAATTTAACTAATCCGTGTCCGTTATAATCTTCAACAAAGATTAAATGATGAGTTCTCCAGTTATAACCAATCAATGTTTTACAAGCTGATTGAATACTACTAGCTGATAGTCTTCCTTCTCTCTTTGATCGTGGGAAATTTGCTTTGCATAATCTTTCAATAACTTCTCTGATTGTTAGCTTTAAACTATCCTCTACTATTGCTCTTCTCTCTTCGTCCGATTGCTGATTGATCGTGGTTCGTGGATTTCTTATCCAATAACCTTTGTCGTTTGTGTGAGCTTTGAATAGTTCAAATACTTTCTCCTCACATTGTCTAACTCCGAATTTATCTGGGATGAATTCTCCAATAGGAATATAACTTGCTTTGCTCTCGTACCAGATCTGCAATACAAAGTATTTCTTATTGGATCTTCTGAATTGTCTTAACTTCAATCCTTTTAGATAAGTGTTCTTTGTGGAGTCAAAGGGAGTGTAAGTGTTTTCCTTAACTCCGATAATATTTCCGTCCTTATCTGTCTTATGATAACTGCTCTGATAATTGCTGATAGCAAAGTCAGTAAATTTTAATTTAAACTTATTACTAGTTTTCAGTATCTCCTTAATATCTAGTTTGGAGACTAGTTTGTCATTAGTAGTTTTTTCACTCATAGTCTTCTTTCTAAACGATCCAATCGTCTTATCAATTTGTAATCAAGATTGTTGGACTATTAGAGACTATTACGGATTAACTAAAATGTGAATCCCTTGCGTTTTAAGTCCTTTGTGTCTACCAATTTCACCACGAGGGCATTATTCCAAAAGTCTTGATTTTGCATTGTTATTTACATTCTTGTCTTAACACATTCAAATAAAAAAAGAAATTTATCTCTCTCATTACTAGTTTATTACTAGTTTGGAATAAATAGATGTTGAATTAACTACGAAAAAGAAATCCTGGAACAAGAAAAAATGACTCTAAATTATCCTGGATTTATTGGGTTTATGAGTCCAATTATTTATTTAGATAGTTAGCTTAATGTTCTCAACTAGAACGAGTCTTTTGGACTCGGAAACCCTGTTGGGTTTCCTCGTCCGAGCTCTCCAAAGGAGGCTCAATTGAAACTCAATCTCCGTTGATCTTTGGACCCCCTACACCCCTTTTTTAAACAAGGAGTCCCTAGAGAGAGTGTAAAGTCAAAGATAGACAGATCTAGTCTTACTCAAAACTTATTGATGTTTTTATTGATGACCTAAAAAATATTATAAAATTTTTTTTGAAAAGGCACTCCAGGACAAATGGGCATTCATCCTGGAGCGAGTGAATTACTATTAATGTTTAATCTTTATAACAGAATTGAGGATCGTTGTAAGTGGTCATAAGACACGGAAGACTGGCAACGAGCGACTAATAATATTTCTTTGAGTAGTCTACTATCTTCCCTCTGTTAGTAGCTCTGAATTTATTTGGAGATTGTTCGTGAGCTCTTCCATTGTGATAACTGATATCGTTATAACCTTTATTGCTCTCATTAAATATTCCGTTTGTGTATTGTGAGATCTTTGGTTTCTTACTCTCTTCAAGTTTCCTTCTGTCTTCTGCATATTCCTTTTGTGCAATCTCAATGGCACGAGGAAGGCGATCTTGGATCTCTGGACCAATCTTATATTTTAAACTCGCTAATTTAACTGCCTCATTACGAGCTCTTAATTGTGGAAGGTACCGAGGATTTTTACTGGTTTCGTGTGCTCCTCTATTAATCTTTTTACCTAATTTAGTGGTCAAGTGACCAGTGGTTATGACCTGGTTTTCACGGGCTCTTTGAGGAGCTCTGTAAATATATTTACCTTTTTCAAAAATATATTCTCCCTCCAATAATTTTCTTCTCCTTCTCATCCTAACTGCGTTTGTAGAAATACCCAGTAATTCTGCGTATTCTTTGATGTTTAGATCAAAAGGATTTTGTTTGTCTTGCATTACTTGTCCCATAACTTACTACATTTTATTTTCGTGCAACGGAAACAGGGTGGTCAGCCTTTTTGCACCGATAGACTCTTAATAACACAATTCACTCAATCACTCATTAAAAACTTCGCAATGATCAAGGTTGCCATAAAGTCCTCTGACGGAGGTAAGAATATAAGTTTAATAATTATTAGTGAGTGAGTGAGAGATTACTCATCCTCTTGGAGTTTAAAGAAATGTTCCATATCAATTATTGCTAAAGGTTTCTTTCTATTACTTTTAATAATTAATAATGGCTCTTGTGCTGTGTGCTTACTGGCCTGGGCAAAGGCATTATAGATTGTTTTATAATCTTCTCTGTTTTTAACTTCTATTGAATAAGGAAATAGCTTTCTGGCCGTTAATGACAATAGTTTAACATCAGCTCCATTCTCGCTCATCATTGAAGTTCTAATATCATCTGGTCCCAGTTTAGGAAACAACTTGCATATCCTATCCCTAACTAGGTTTTGGAGATATCTTGCTTTGGCTTTTTTACTATCATTCTTCATTCTTTAATCGCTCCTCATACTCATCAACTTGGTCCCATTTATCGGTCATTAATGCGTTGATGTATTTCTCCTCTTCCAGGTCCACTAGATCTCTTATGTTCCTTCGTTCTGCTATGGCTGATTTAATATTGTATGATCCGTCTTTTCCAGATTGATGATTGTTCTTAAACCATTCTTTAGTTTCCTTCTGGTGTTTATATAGATGAATTAATATCTCCTCTATGTAGTGAGTATAATGTGAAATGCTCCAACGAGTTCCAAATAATATCTTCATCCACTTTTTTAGAAACTTTTGTTTAATCTGTCCTTCTGTTTCGTTGAAGTCTTTTGAGTTATCTAATTTATATTTTAATCCTTTTAGTTCTTGTTCATAGATTGCTACTCCTGGAGCTCCTCCTAATTCTGTTTCTGACAAAGATCTTAAGTAGTCGCTATCTTGTAATAGCCAGGCTCTAGGTCTCTCTTCTGTTGTTGGATTTAATATTTGTCTAGTTTGTTTTCCATTGTTCCATTTAAAACTTTTTTCTCTTAACCAATCTTTAATATATTTTTCATTAACTTGGGTTTTCCAATCGTTCCTAATAAAATCTAACAAGTCATCAAGTACAACGAAACCTGGAAATGATCTGTCAAAAGGTCTTTGCTCTTCGTTGAGTGCTCTAGTTAATCTTTGTAAGACTGGATGTTGAGCCTCCTCTTGCATATTGATTAAAGCATTTGTTGTAGGAGCTCTGCCTCTGTTAAATAGTTTCCAATCTTTTATTTTAACTTCATATAAAAAATAATGGAGTAGATGTTTTATTTTATCTGATTGAATAAACTTATAGATCTTCTCAAAGGTCCCCTTCTTTTCGTGTTGTTCTAAACTAGCAACATTGAGTCTTCCATATAGATTGATTACACAATACCTCCTGGAGCTCTTCCCTATGTGTAGACAATCTTGTTCATTACTAAAACACATTCCATTACAATTATTCCAGTATCTAAATGGTCTAATATGTTTGGGATTTATCTTACTATCTTCATCAGTCCAGAACGGCTTTAGTCTATTACTAATCTCAACTTTCTTATCTATCTGGCCAGTCGTGACTACTTCGTTAATAAATATAAATAGTTTGTTGTAAATAACTTCTGAATGATTTCCTATTAGTTCATCATATCTTGCGTTTGCGTCTACAAATTCTCTGCCAATCATTCTTTGTAGAGTTTCTCCTAATCCTTTTTTTCCAGTTCCTTCAGGACCAACTATTAATAGTCCCCATTGTATTTTCATTGGACCTATTTCTTCGCTTTGTTCTGGTGTTAAATCTAATTTGTATTTGAATATCTTTTGTATGAATGCACCGAAATATTGTTCTAAATATTCGTAATCTTCTTCTCCTAGTATTAGCTTATAGGAATTAATCCAGTCAGATACATCCCCCTTCTCTGGATCTATTGGAGCTCCTGGATATAAGTTTAAATAATTGCCAGGCTTTAAATAAAAATGATCTCTTCCAACTTCTGCAATTGGATAATCATAACCAGGTAAAACAGCTCTCCCTATAACTATTCTCTCCTGGAATTCATAGTCAGTCATTAAACTTTCAAAGGCTTTCTTTTTGTTCTTGCCTCCAGGAAAATTGTAAAGATGTCTATTGTTGAAGTCTTCTTTTTTAAACTCAATCTTTTCTTTTACATCATACATTGAGCTACTATCTTGAATATAAATCATTTTCTCTTTGAGCTCTTCTAGTCTTCTGTCTGGTGGATTAACTCCAATCCATTCAAATATTTGGTAAAGAGATTGGGGACTTTCTAATCCAAGTATACTTCTTAAAGTATTAAAACCTTTTACTTTCCCACCATTTATAATTTGTTTGTGTGCGTGAGTTCCTTTGTTCTTTCTTAAATCATCATCCCCAGAAGACTCGGCAAGGAGCATTATAAATTCGTCTATTTCAAAATCTTTCCATTCTGTATTCTTGGCTAATATACAAGCCACGGCATAAGAGAAATCGTCTCTATCTCCTTTTGACGGATAAAGGATTGATAGAGCTGTTGCGAAAGCAACTTTAGAAACATCATCAAATATATTTCCTGGATATGGAGATATTCCTTCAAGTACATTCCATTTAACTTCTTCTCCTTCTATGAATGAGCCAGGTACTATTGATTGTTTATCTTGTCCGTGCCTACATTCAATTATTGTAGAGCCGTGTGGTAAGTTTTTATAATAAGACTCCAGGTCCTTATGAAATACAAATTTTTTATGTTTAGCCTTACCTTTAAATAATAAATGAGATCTTGGTCTTTTACCTCTGCCATATACGGCTGAACAAGGTTGAATATATCTATTAATAAATGGATTTGATATTGGAGTTTCAATATCTATATCAACATCATCAACTAATTTTAAACCTATGTTATCTCCAGGTTTGAAATCGTTTATTGTAAAATCCTTATTATCCCAGTCTTTGTGATATGGTTTCTTTCCTTCACAAGGAACAATACTTTTACCTTTGTCTATGTAATCCTTTGGTGTTTTCATTTTGTAATTCACTATTTATTTGTTTTTGCCCTACATCAATTAACCACTCTATCGTTTGAGGAATACTCACTCTGATAGGTAATTGTTTTTGTAATGTTTGGAGTTCATTAAAGATCTCCGTTCGTACTGAAATATTGTGCCACTTACTTTGCATTGAAACCTCTCTTTGAATTGTATGTCCTTAAAAATCTCTTCTCCATTTGCTCCCAGATATTTCTTCCGTTATCCTGGATCTCAAAGGCATTAATGCCGACTAGCTTATCAGTGACCATTAACTCAATAACATAAGGAATAGAGACCTTTTCAATAGGTGGAAGGCCTTCTAATAACCTAAAACAATTCTTATGTTGTCGGATATTCTCTGCAATTCTTTGAAGATCTTTATAGATCCATTTATTGATTGAGATAGATTTCCAATCTGCTTTCCTCTCCTTTGGAGGATTGTTATGTCCTATAAGCGATTTCAATTATCGGTCCTCTCACTTTCAAATATATCTGCCAGGTTTTTTTCTTTTTGAGCTCTTCTAACTTCCTTCTCGTATAATCTTTTATAGAGATCTCTAAATTTATCGTTGAGCTCATCCTTCTCGTTGTAGAGTGTAGTTATCTTTTCATTCTTAAAACCAACTTCCTCCCATAAGTTTTCTATGTGAGTTTGTTGTCTTCCAATCTGATCTGTTAAGTTTGCGATTGTAAGTGATTGTTCTTGGATTAAACTTTTGTAATCGTTATTGTTCAAAGTCCACTCCCCCTAATAATCCTGCGAGTCCAGAAGTAGCATTCTTAATCTTTTCTCTGTTTGCCTCTTCCATTATTTGATTAAACCTTCTTTCTTCTGGGCTTATCTCTTTCGGTGGTGGTGGAGTAAATGTAGGAAGGACACTTGGTTTGTACTCTGGCAACTTTGGTTGTTGAGACGAGTGTCTCCCTATAATTTTTAATTCTTTATCAGATAAATATTTCTTACCATTTCTTTTGAATTCAGTATTTAAAGTTTCTCTTACTTGTTTCATTTGTTCTTTGTCTCCTCTGGATGTTTCAAGTATTAGATCCCAAGTAGATAGCCGTTGTCTTTGGTCTCTATCACTTGGATAAGTAGAAGGATCGTTGTTATCAAATTTCCTTGGTCTCTTTCCCCAGTTCTCATCATCTATTATATTTGGATTGTTGTAATGCTTTGGTGGTTTGTCATTCTTATTTCCGTCATACTGATAAACCATCCTCTCTATTCGTTCAGTCATATTCTCTTTGCGTGGCTTTTGAATATTCGTTAATGCGTCCTGGAATGGTGTTGCACTTCCACCTTTACTCATAGGCTTTTTAATTGTTTTAGTTTTAGGAGGAACGGCATTAGGTTTTCTTACTGGTCGCTCTACCATTTTATTAAAAAATTTATTTGTTGAATGATCTATTTGTATTGGCTCTTTGCTATCCAGGTCCAACTCTGGGAATAATGTTAATTGTTTCATTAGTCGCTTACCTTAATTCCAGATTTTCTTAAGAGATCTTTAATCATTGCTTTGTCACTTGAAGTTAATCCAGCGACTGTTTTTTCAAAGTCTCCTTGTGCTAAATCTATTGTTTTAATTCTAGGTTTTTCTTTTTGTTTCAAGTAATCACTCAACATAATTACTTTGCCACCATTGGATAATTCTAACTTTAGGAGCTCCTCTCTTGGTGTTCTTTTAAGCCAGTCACTAAAACTCTCTCCAGGTTTCTTTTGATCAAGAAACTTCTCATTTAATAATTGGATAATATCTCCTTCTAAATCTGACTGGATTTTCTCTGCGTCAGCTAACTCAATAAATTGTTTCATATTAAGTTTAGGAGTTTCTGGTCCTCCTCCCTCTAATCTCTTCTCAACATTTGATCTAGGTTTAGCCATTGTTTTTCTTCTTCTTAAGGTTGCTGACTAATAGAAGAGCTTTTTGTTTATCTACTTCTTCATAGTCATATTTTACTTTGTGATTAACTTTGTATTTGATCATCCAGTCCAAATACTTTGGTCCGTTCCAATAACAAGTAGTAGAGCCATTGATTAAGACTTTACCCATATCTCTTGGATCTCCACCCTTTTGGATCCACTCGGATTGCCATTTAAAGAATGTAGACCTGGAGATATTAATTATCTTTAGGAATTCTTTTTCTTTGTAGAATGGTCTATCAAATTTAAAATTAAACATATTGATCTTTGACCACAATTAATTCGGAATTTCATTTGGTACTTAATAGGCAATAATCTTAAATAGGCTTTGTTGTTCGTGGATAATTATTATTTATTCTTTGAGATGTGAGCTCTTAAATGATTTCTATAAAAGTTTTGTCTAATTCCAGTTTCGCTTTCTGGTTTGTTAAACCTTTTGATCCACCAATCACTACTTCCTTTTCTATTCTTAAAATGGTCCTTTAGAATATCTGGGAATGCTTTGAGTTTAGTAATCTTTAACCAGGCTTTAAATCCAGAGAGATTATATCTTCGTTGAAACTGGACCACCTTTGCAACTAAACCTATTTGAAGATCTTTGTTTAGTTTAGGTTGCCCTCGCTTTCCTCTGCGATAACCTTTTTTATTGTATAAAGATAATATTCCAGATCTATCTTTAGAATTTAATCTAATCCGTTTGCCCATAGTAATTCCACTATGAGCTTATAACTTATTTCTGGTATGCTTTAAAACATTTAACACAAATTGATCCACTCTTTCGTCCAATAGTAATCTTACCTATTATCTTGTTTGTGGTTTCACAATTAATGCAAAAGTCTATTGTTCTGGGTGTAGGATCCTCTTGGCTGAAAGCCTTGCTAGGATAAAGCACCTCTGGATCATAAACATTATCACTCATTTTCTACTTTCTTAAACTCAAAGAAGTTTGCAACTTTACTCGCATATTCTTTTCGTTGTTGTGTTGTGTGTTTGTCGTAATGGATATCAAGTGTTGAGTCTTGTTCGTGGCCAGTTAATACTCTTGCCTTTGAGCTAGTGCCGAGAGTCATTTTAGCAATAGATGAGAAAGTTTTCCTTAACATCTTCGGAGCTCCTTCTATTCCAGTTTGTCTAACTAAAGCCGTCCAACATCCTCTTAATTCCTTACATCTAGTTAAATCAGATCTTACATATCTGTCTTCGTGTAATCTATCTTTGTTAATTCTAGTAGTAGGGAATAACCAATCAACAAATCTAAATCTTTGAAACTCTCCTTGTAGTTTTCTATCTAACATATCCAGGACAAATTTAACTGGAGGTGTGATATCTACATATTCAACTTTACGAGCTTTGGTTATGCTACTTGGTAAAGTGATAAGAGTTCTTTCTTTGTTGATCATTGATCTTCTTATCTTCAAAGTCTCTTCGGCTCTTCTACCAGTACACAATAAAAAGAGTAGAGCCTCGGCCTGGAACGGAAATCCGACAATCTTATTAGTTCTTTTAGACAAGTATGTACTAGTCTCCTTACTAGATAACTTAACTAATTCACTATGAATTGTTTTTAATTCATCATCAGTAAATCTTCTGTCATTGTATTTAGTTCCTGGACTATTAGCGATCTCTGGTCTTTTAAACTTAACTTTCATTGTAGGATTATTCGGAATGTTATCTCCAAGATAACCTTTATCTACTGCAAAGGACCATAAGCATTTAAAGGCCTCCAACATATTCTTTTTAGTTCCGAAACCTTTATCGTTTCTCTCAATAAATCTTTTAATTAATCCTGGAGTTAAACTATCTATCTTCTCTCCACCAATAGGATCATCATAAACACAATGCTCTCCGTTTGGATTAAACTTATCGTCTTTGATAACTCCTTTTCCAGTAGGAAATTTCTTAAACAAGTCGTCCCAATCAACTGGTTTAGCCGTTCTCTTTGTTCTGTTTGCTTTAAATCTAACTAGTCCGTGGCCGTTATAATCTTCAACAAATATTAAATGATGAGTTCTCCAGTTATAACCAATCAATGTTTTACAAGCTGATTGAATACTACTAGCTGATAGTCTTCCTTCTCTCTTGGATCGTGGGAAGTTTGCCTTACATAATCTTTCAATAACTTCTCTGATTGATAGCTTTAAACTATCCTCTACTATTGCTTTTCGCTCTTCATCCGATTGTTGATTGATCGTGAGACGAGGATTTCTAATCCAGTGGCCTTTGTCGTTAGTGTGAGCTTTGTATATTTCAAATACTTTCTCCTCACATTGTCTTACTCCGAATTTATCTGGGAT
>CAACVD010001381.1_pt1 | contig 11677 bp, 2 predicted proteins | sample 2381771 | NCBI WGS metagenome assembly CAACVD01 (sample SAMEA5211965, study PRJEB30684) | marine metagenome | biome: Marine; feature: Epipelagic; material: Water | collected 2015-10-15 | depth 15 m | reverse complement strand
ATGACTTCTTTAGACTGAAACAGTTGAAGGAAGAGAAACTTATAGATGAATTAAAAGAATTCTCTTATTAGTTTCTAAAAAGATTTTCTACATAAGAAGGTATGTCTGACTGTTTGGTTAGTTCAGGCACATATATAAGCCTTATGTCTCTTTCGTATTCTAGTTGATCTAGTAGTTCTCTTTTCTGACTAGGAGATATTTTGGCTCTTTCAATCTTGCCCTTTCTTTTTCTGTATTCTGAGAGATATCTATTTATCTTTAATACTTCACTTCTAGTTGAAGCTAGTCCTTGGTTATTCTTTCTGTATAAGTAGTATTCTTCTAGCCTGTCTTCATTCTTTAACTTGTTAAGAGTTTGTTGATATCTATTGCTATAGGCTCTTAATTCATAAAACTGTTCTTGTAGACCTCCGCCATAGGGAGAAGCAAATAGATTCCTTACAAATGGCATTTGTGTAAGTCTTGGTGTAACGAAGTCTCTACCTGTTGCCTGTCTTACTGCCATGTCTGACATGGTTAGGAGGTATGTACCTAAAGTTCCTCCGTATCCTTTCATCACATAATCTATCTTCATAGGAGAGATATTGAGTGCTGAACCTAACCCTCTAGCAAGTTCTGTGGTTTGCATAGTATATTGTTGTTGAGGGTCGAGTCCTTCTTTCATGTAAAAAGGAATAATTTCATTACCAGTAAATGAACTTTTGTTGTTAGCTACTTCTATTAAAGGTTTAGTAATTTGAAATCCTAAAGGATCGACTTTTAAAGTTGAAACGACTCCTCTTGCTAATGATTTAGTTGTTTGCTCTAGATTACTTCTACCAAATGCTAGGTCTAATGCTCTTTCAGGAACAGTCTTAAATATGAATCCAACCTCAAAAGGTATAGGTAATTTCAAAGGTGGTAGATCGTCAAACAAGTATATCAACCAATTGTCATCTCTCTCTTGTGCCCTTCTGTTTCTGTAATCATCACTATCACCAACCAGTAAATAATATATTCCCGTCAGCATTGCCAGAAATAATCCTCTTGATAAAACTCTATTTTGTATTTGTGCTCTTGCTTCTTCAGGAGTTATATCTAAATCAGTAGCCATTTTTGTGGCTGAGTATTTACCAGTTGCTGCTCTGTACAAGACATCTAGACCTTGAATTCTTGCATTTAAGAAAGGTATCGCTGTAGTAATAATCTTAGCTACTGTATGTCCACCCCTTCTGTTGAAGTTTATTACCTCTAAGGCTTGATATGCGGCTTCTGTGTGGCTTCCTGTAAGTTCTAGTATGGCATCTGCTACTGCCTTTCTCGTAGAGCCGTCTGATTTAGTAGTTTGATCACCCAACCAATCCCATATTTTTACAACAGAATCAAATGTACTAAGACCTCCATTGTCCATGACACCTTGATCTTTTAGTATTTTATTAATCTGATCTACAATCTGTTTGTTGTCTCTTGCAGCATCATATCCACCAATGATACCTCTTGTTTCTAGTTCAGATAAATCAGAGTTAAAGTTTTTAAAAGTGTCTATGAAAGGAGTGAAGTCTGCTCCACTTGTTACCGCTACAGATAATGTATCTCTCAACATATTCTTTAATATAAATCCAGGGTCACGAGTTACTGTCTCTCTCAATATTGACGAAGGCATACCTACAACTCGCATTACACCAGCTACATCATTCATACCCATGCTTTGTAATCCGTATATTAGTAGAGGGTCGGACACCTTATAAAATACTTTTTGTCCATCCTCATATACAGGTATTACATCAGCACCTTTTGCTTGTGCTGGTAATATTTTTCTAGCCATATTTGCAAGTTCATATTCTTGCATGAGTCTTTGCATACCTTGATTTTTCATTGAGGCATACAATATTGATTGTAAGTTTCTTGCTATAACTTCTAAAGGAGGTGGAGATATAGCTTCTTCACTACCTTTAAGTGTAAAAGCTAGTGGATTTGGTCCAATGAATCCAGAAATAATAGCAGGTCCTCCGAGCGAATCATCTGACATTTGTCTATAAAAAGGATAGTAATCAGAATTTTCTTTCCACAAATCAACTGTGTCTACTTCAAGATATTTCTTACCATCTTTTTTTCCTGCTTCTATTCCTACTTCTACAGAGCCTTGTTCACTTTCTACTAGAGTAGTGCCACCTAGTACACCCTGACTTTTTGCATAGTCTAAAACAGCATTATTATATTCTTGATATTTGTCATAAACTTCTTGTACTACAGGATAATCATTTTTAATTTCTTGTGCTAAAGCTATTTCTTGTTCTGTTAAAGGAACTAACTTTCCTGTTTTGTTTAGTCTTTCACCCCTATTAGCTACACTTAAAAGTTTATACATAGCTTCATAATCAATGCCATCTAAACTGTCATACAAAGGTGCAAATATTTCAGCTAAACCTCCGTGTACAAATGGCACAATTCTAGTTCCACCATCTTCATATACAGGAACACCTGTTTTTAACATTTGTGCAAATAGACTTTTAGATTGACCTGCAAATCGTAAAGCTTGTATAGCTCCTGTTTCTGCTGATAGTTGTCTTTCTGCAACCTCCTCACTTAATTCAGCAGCTTTTTCTGTTCCTTTTTCTACAATAGCAAGATTGTCTACTAATGCTTGTCTTATTCTAGATAAATATCCACCTACATTTTCTGTCCAACCTTCTTCTGTTAAATCAATTAATGTGTCTGTATATGTTTGATCTGGATTACCAGCCCCTTCTAGCTTGTCATGTATGTCTTTATACTTATCAGGTACTTCTCTTTCTTTTCTAGAATAAGAAGGTTTATCTTTTAACTCTAATACACCAGAGCCATCTTCAAAATCAAAAGCTGTTTTTAAAGCAATAGGACTAGCTTCTTTGCCGTAATAAGGTATTGCACCTCTAGATGTTAAGGCTATATTTTCTGCTACTTTAAATTCAATATCTGCTATTTCTTCTGCATTGATATCTATCAATCCATCTAAAGCAGAGTTTTCTTCTAAATATGCAGGTGTAGATTTAGCTTCAAAGCCTAACTCGTTTGCTAGCTTTTTGTATTCTTGGTAGAGGGGGATGTAAAGATCACGAAGGGCTGCTCCTTGTAGATCGGATGAGTTGATGAAACCGACTCTATTCCCAAGGATTCTAAGTTGTCCTCTAGTTCCTGTTGAGTAGCTTGTGTCTTGTCCGTATTCAATGAGGTCTGATTCTTGTCCATATTTATTTAATTTATATCCTGATGTTACTAAAACTGGTTGTATTAAATTTATAAAACTTGTTTGATCTGCAACAGAATATGGCTCACCATTAAACTGTCTTGGATCAATTAAAATTATACCTGATTTTTTAGATGCAGATACAGTAAAATCTAAAGGCTCACCATCTCTTGTAATTTCTGAAAGTCGTGCAAGCAAATCATCTATTTCAACTTTATTAAACTGTTGATTCTGAGGCTTGTTAATTAACAAAGCAGTTTTTGTAGCACCTCTTGGTTTAGGTCTGGCAACTATAGCTGCATCTTGCATGAACGCATCTGTTAAAACAGAAGCTACTGCACGTTGTGTTTGTGGTGCAACACCTGGTAGTTTAACTATTATATTAGGATTAAACTCTCCTTCCCATGTACCACCTGATCTTGTTATATCATGTGGTATACCTAAGTCTCTAAGAAATTTTATTTTGTTATTAACTGTTATTGCTTTTAATGAATCGTTTTGAAATTGATTCCATCTTGCAAAAGTTATTGGTGCATCTAACACTTCAGGCAAAAATCCTCTTTGTCTGCCTATCTTAAATTCAATAACTGTTTGAGGTGCTTTTTCTAGTATAGAGTCAAACATATCTCTAGATAAATTAGAGTCAAACACATCACTTTGTTTATTACTTACATATCTTGGAGGTTGTAAAAATTTACCTGAAAAAGAATAGTCTTTAGTAAATTGACCAACTTCTTCCATTTGTTTTAATTCATTCACTTCTTTTTGTGAATACTTTAATGATGAATCAAAACTACCTTCATTAGTAATTTTGCTAGCAGTATTACCAGAATATCTTTGGTGACCCCACAATAAAGCTTGTATAGCTGGTGGAGTAAAACTATCTAACTGTCCGTCAACAATATAATTTTCTGTTGATAGTAAAGAGTTAATAGCTTGTATCATTCTATAATCTATTTCAGAAGCAGACTGCATATCAGCATCCATGCCAAACTTTCTTAGCATATGCCTGTCTATTACCATGAATGGAGTAAACTCTCCCTGTGAAGCTTGCAATATTTCTAAAGCATAAGTAAGAGTTTTTTGTGATGAACCTTTTCTTTCAAAAATGCCAAGTCTATAAAAATCTTCTATAGCATCTATTCTTGCTTTATTACCTTTACCTACACCTGCTCTAAGTAATTCAGCTCTAAATTTCTTTTTACTAGTATCTGGATTATGCTTTCTAGCAATAATCATTGTTCTTAAAGTGTTTTTTAAATTTTGTTCAGGTGTAGCTTGTCCTGATGTAATACCAAATACACCAGAAAACTCATTCATGTTAGCAGCACCTACTATGTTAGGTAGATTAACACCCCACCTTGTATACCACATTGAATCAATACCAGCTTCTGCTGCATCTTTAACATCTCTTTTAAGTTGAGAGTAATCTACAAAATTATTTTTTCTTTTAGATTGTGGTGCTAGTATTTTATGTAAACGTCTAAAGTCTTGTGCTGTAGGATTTTTACCTGTATTTATCCAAAGTTTATAAACTTCTTCTTCTACATTGCCAGCAAATAAAACATCTCTAGGTGTTAAACCTGCTTTTGAAAAAGATGGTTTATCTAAAGACTCTGGACCAGTAAAAAACTTTACATATTCAGGGTCTTCAGAAATTAAATCCATTAGACCAATATTTTCTGTAGAGCTTGTTATATCTCTATATAACCTCATAGGTATAACTTGTCCTACACTATAAGCACCAGCACTATCTTCATTAGTAATAATTTCAGCTAAAATATAAGGCAATCTTTTACTGCTTGATCTGTCAGCTATTCTTCTTACAGTATAGTCTTTAACTTTAAATACTCTTTTATCACCTCTTTGTTTGGTAATAAATCTTGAACCTATTTTAAAAGGCTCATAAAAACCATTTTCTTCAAAATATTTTTCTGCTTTTTCTGATTGTTCTATACCTACTTTCATTTCAGAAAACATAAGTTCTCTAAATTCTTTATTTTTCTTTTTTAATTTAGCTTCTTCAATACTAGATATTTTTTTAAAAGAAGGTAGGTCTAATTGTGTAGGTTCTGGATTCTTTAATCTGTTTTCTAAATCCGTAATTCTTTGTCTTGTTTCTTCTTTTTGTGCATTCAAACGAGCTTGATTAGCATTGCTCATTCTACCTCTATCAGCAGCATCTAATCTTTCTAGGTCATAAAGGTTAGTCCTTTGTTGTGATAACTCTTCATTTATTTCTTCTCTTGTAAATGAAGGTCCTTCAACTGCTTGCTTAACTCTTTCATTAAGATTCTGACTATTTAAAAAGTTTCTTGCATTCCGCACCTCACCTCTTTCTCTACTACCTATAGTTCCGCTTTCTATATCACGCAATATAGTTCTAGCACTAGTAAATCCTGAGTCATATATAGATTGAATAGTAGTAGTAAAAAAGTTAATTATTTTTTGTATTATAGTTCTTGGTTTAGGTGCTAATGTTTCAGGACTATTTTTATAAAATCTAAATAACTCAGCTACTTTTTCTTCATTTATTCCTATTTCTGTTAAATCAGAATAAGTTCTTTCTATTCTGTTTAATTCTTTTTTTGGTAATCTTTTATTTGCTTCTTTAATTAATAGATCAAATTCACTTTGTTTAAGTAAATTCATTTGTATTAAAGCATGAATAACTTCGTGATCTAAGTCATTAGTTAACTTAGCTTCTAATTCTGTAGTAGTTAGTTTATTATCAGGATCAAGTCTTTCTAATGAAGATACAATAGTTTTTAATGGTCTATCATACAAAGATGTAGCAGTTCTATCTGTAGGCTCATAAAAAACTGTATCACCCTTTTGTCTAAGCATTAAAGAAGCTTTAAGTTCTTTATCAAATCTTAAGGCTACATCTTTTAAACCATACTCATTTAATCTTTCTCTCATTGTTTTAAAGAGTAGATTATATTTCTCACTAGTTTCAGGTGAGGGTAGTTTTAAAACATCTTCTGCATTAACAACACCCTGTTTATATATGCCATCTCCATTAACCACAGATTCTATTTCTTCAGGTAATAAAGTTGTTTGTCTTTTAAGTCTTTCTCTAAATTCTTCTGTAGTTTCATTTACAAAACTTTGTGCATTAGCAGACTGTTGTTGCTCAAAGTCTGTAGCACCAATCAATCTGTTACCTTTCTTAGTGGCACGACCACTATTTACTAGATCAGTTCTTAACTGTTTAATTTCATTTTGTGTTAAGTCTTGACCAGTTGCATTATTTTTAACAAATGTTTTTATATCTGCATTAGTAATAGGTCTGCCTTTAGTAGCAGTATAGAAACTATTTAATTGATTAGCTGTATAAGCTCTGGGTGTATAGTCAGGTAATTTAGTTTTAGTATTAAATCTAGGAAAGCTTCTTATTTGTGCTAACAACATTTCTTTCTGACCATTAGACATATCAGAAAATTTTCCTGTACCAGTAAATGATTTTGCTAAATATTGAAATGCTTGGCTGCCGTAATTAACCTCAATATTTTTTTGCTCAAATGCTTTATCAAATTCTGTTTTACTTACATCTACTTTATTGCCCTTTCTTTTGATAGCAACTGGTTCACCAGTTAATTGATTCTTTTTAAACTGTATAGCTGACTTTTCTGACATGAACTGATCAAAGTCTTTTGCAGATAATAATTTTTTAGCTTCTGGTATTGTGTAAAAACTCTTTGGTTGTAAACCTTTCTTCTCTGCTTTTTGCCACAACAAACCTAATTGGCTTTCAGGGTTAACTTGTTCTTGTCCTTGTATGGGATAAACAGTTTGTTTTCTGCTTAATTGCGTTTCTAGATTTAGCCTTACTTGTCCTAATTCTTCTATAGATAAACCTGTTGTATCTAGATTATCCATTAATTCAGAAGCTAACTTTCTTTGACCAGCTTCTTCGTTCTCTTCTATTTTCTTTTCTAGTTCTATTTGCTTTTGTCTTTTGACGCTGATCTGTCCATCAAAGTTTGCTAAAGCTTTTGCATCTAATAAATTATTTATAGGATCATATACTTTTTGCCCTATTCTAGTAGAAGCTCCATTACCAGCTAGTCCATTAATAGAAGAAGATTGCAAAGCTGAACTTGCAATAAATTTATTTCTGTTTTGTTTTGTTACATTTAAAGCTTCTTGTGATGCAACTTCTATATTAGGAAAAGTACCTACAATATTATTAGTTGTGTTACCTATAACATTAACTGTTCCGTCAGGATTATTAGCAAAAGAAAAATTTTCTAATACTGGTGGCTCTAATATTTCTTCAAACTCTACAGTTTGTGCTGTGTCTATGCCTTCTATTTCAAATGTTTCAGGCACTAAAGCGGGATCAATAATTTGATCTCCTTGTTCTTTAGCTAGAATAACATTTTGTTTTATTATTTCGTCTTGTTGCTGTAATGCTTTATCTTGTTCAATAGCTTGATCACGATTGTATTCCATACCAAGTGATTTTCTACCACCTACAGAACGCATAATTAAATCAGCAGTAGCACCCACACCAAATCCAACTGTTGCATCATCTAACCAAGAACCACCTATTTCTTGATCGGGATTGTATATGCCCCTTGCTATAGCTTCTTGTGCCAATCCAGCACCTGTTTCTTGTGCTGCTTCAATACCTCCAGTTTTTAAAGCTTCTACAAATCTATTTGTTTCTACTGATGCATCAGGTGTTTTTTTCAAAAACCTTAATACACGCAAAGGGTTTATAAGTTCTGTTAAACCTACTATAGCACCACCAGTTTCTGAAATAATTTCTTCCGTTGCAGTTACTTCTTTGCCTTCTGCTTTTGCTCTTTCTTGTAAATCAGCTTGTTGATCTACACCTAATCCCATAACAAAAGGAACAGCACCTACACCACCTGTTAAAGTTGCTACACCTAGTACTGAACCAAATGATCCAAGACCTCTACCAAATTGAGTTGAGTAAGCATCTTCATATCCTTCTGCTGGTCTATAAAGGTCGTGATTTGAATAATAATCTTTAAGTTGACCCAAACCCTTAACAACAGCAGAATCATTGCCTAAATCAAAGTATTCAGCTATACCTTTAGCACCTGATATTGTAGATGTTGTTAGTCCTGCGGGAACACCTCTTAATACTTCACGAGTATGACCACCTATAGTACGTTCTATCTCTTCTTTATAAGGAGCATAGTAGTCAGGATAAAGCTCTGCCAGTTGTGACTGGAGATTTATTAAATCATCTTGTGTAGCAGAATCAGGAACATTTAGTATTCTGCCATCAGGTAACGAATACTCTGCCATAGTTTAATTTACACCTTGATATAAAGGTTTAGTTTCCTGTAATAATCCTTGTTTTTGTAAAGAACTAACAATTCCTTGTAATTCTGCTATTAACTGTACATATCTTCTAGCTTTAGTGTCTTTAGGTTTACCTGTGTCATCAAAATTAAATTCACTAATTTCTAAATCAGCTATTTCATTTGATATAGAACTATATAAAGAACCTAATGTTTTATTATTAGTAGCTTCTACTTGTTCTCTAAGTATTTCCATATTAACTAATCCTTTAGCCATTTCTAGTTCACCAGCTTTTAACTGATTAGCATACTGAGCTAAGTTCAAATTAGCATTAAATTCATTTTGATTGTCAGCTTGTTTAATATCAAGAACTGCTTTGTTTATACTAAATTGTTCTTGTCTTCTGCCTGATTCTAAACCATATTTAGTTCCAGCAACATTAAAGTCTTGAACTTCATCAGCTCGTTTTAAAGACTCTATTCTATCCATTTCTTTTCTTTGGTCTTTCTTAATTGCAGATATTCCCATTGCAGCTTCACCAATCTCAGCACCAGCTTCACCTAAATTTTTAGAAGTACCAAAAGCTTTAGCTAATGAGCCTAAACCATATACATCAAGCTCTCTTTGTCTGTCTTCTTCTGTAGGAGCATTATATTCTCTTTGAGATAATTTAAAGTCTTTTAACTCTGTAGGTAACTCAGGCACAGGAGTTGTCATGCTTGTAGGTATCTCTGTTGGAGTATATGAAATATCAGGAACAGAACCCATATCTAAAGTTTCAGATAGTCTTAAGACTTTATTTATATCTGTTTCAGGAGCAGTAGGTGGTGGAGGTGGATTAGTTATCGTTATTCCTTTAGCTTGTACCTCTGCCATTATTTGATTCATAGACTTACCTGTAGTATCAATACCTAGGCTTAAAACCTGTCTTTGTAAATCTGGCGGTAACATTATAGAACTTCCAGTTTGAGGCAAAGAAGAAAATGGATCATTAAAAGATTGCTGTAATGATGTTTGTCCTTCATTTGCATATGCTGTTAAACCACCACTAGCTTTTTTATTTTCATCTTTAAAAGCAGCAGCAGTAGCTCCAGGCAAAGCTATCATTGGTACAGCAAATTCTTTAGCCATAACTTTGTCTTGATTTTGTTTCAATTCAATAAATTTTTTAGCTTGTGCTTTAACTAAAGGATCAAGTTGTGCATATTCTACATTACCTTTTTTATTTGCTTTTATTGCTTTTAAATAAGATTCATATAAAGGCTGCATAGTTTTGCTTAAAATATTATATTTTCCTAAAGCATTTATAGGTAAAGCAGTTAAACCAATAGAACCTACTTTTCCAGCAGCATCCATAAATCCAGATAGTCCAGCTTCACCACGTTTCTTGTTTATATCAGACATAATTTTTGATATACCTTCTCTAGCTTCTGCTTTAGTCTCACCACCACCAGCCATCATCATGGGCTGTTGCATAGGAGCAGAGGCAGGTATACCCATAGACTCTGAAGAGAAAGCATCAGTTGGAGCTGATTCAGACGGCATACCTGCTTGCAAACCTTTAGGCTGCATAAACTCACCAACAACTTCTTCTGCTACTGTAGTAGTAGGTTGAGGTCTAGCTGCTGCATAAGCCTTTTCATTAGCAGTTCTTCTTTGTATTTCTGATAAGACCAAGTATTGAGGATACCTACTGCTAGGGTCTTGTGACATTTGTGCCAATTGATCTTTAGGCACATATTCTAATTCTGTAGCTAACTCTACTAAATTCATATTATCCTCCCATTCCTCTATATAAACCTAAACCGCCAAGCCCTAAACCTACTGCTTGTTGAAATAATCCAGGTTGTTGTTGGAACGTACTTATTCTTTGTTGTGGTTGTACTGGAACACCTCTTAATAAATTACTAAATTGACCAAGTTGACCTTGACTATAATCTCTTTGTCTTTGGAAGTCTTCATAACCTAAATCTAAACTTGCTTGTTGCAATGCTCTTTGTGTCTGACCTATGCCCTGTAAGGCTGCTATTCTAGATATTGCATCTTGACTAATAGTTTCACCTGCACCCATTAATCCCTGTGCAGCAGCTAAGTTGTAACGATTAGATAAATCGTATGCACTTTGACCAAACTTCTCTTGTGCTTGTCTTGCAGCTTCTTCTTGTTGCTGTGCAGTCAGTCCAAGTTTTGCTGCTTGTTGTCTAGCAGATTCACCTGCTTGATAGGCTTGTAGTGATTGAGCACCTTGTTGTTGTAAAGCTTGTTGACTTAATTGGAATCCAGACTGTGCAAACTTTTCTTGTGCTTGTCTTGATGCTTCTGTTTGTTGTTCTGCTGTTAAGCCTAATTGTGCAGCTCTTTGTTTAGCTTGCTCACCAGCTTGGAATGAAGCTTGCATTAACTGTTCTTGTCTTTGTTGTGCTGTTTCGCCAGCTTGGAATTGTTGTAAACCAAATTGTGCTGCACCTAAACCAGCAGCTCTTTCGGCTGCTAATTGTTGTTGTGCTGATTGGAATGCTGCTTGACTACCTTTAGTTTGTATATCACCTAGTTGTTGTCCTAAATTACGTTCACGTTCAGCTTGTTGTATAGCTTCTCTATATCCACCTAAACCACCTTGAGTTGTAGCTGCATCACCTATACCTTTTCCCATTATGTCAGATTGTCTTCTTGCTTCTCTTTTTTCTACATCAATTACATTCTGTTGATAAGGCGACATAAATCTTTGTAGATTTTGTTCATATCCTATAGGTGTATAAGAATCTCCTACCATGCCTGCCATATACTGTGAACTTCTTGCATCAGGTCTATAAGATGATCCTATTTCTCTACCTCTATAATCTGAACCTATAGTTCCTGCTTGATAAGTTGGACCTACATCTCCTGCTGTGTATCCTGAATCAAATGTTCCTGCTGTGTATTGTGGAGTTCCATATGATTGTGTACCACCATATCTTGCTGCTGCATCTGTAAATTGTTGTGGTGTACCAGCAGTTGCAAAACCTCTAGTCATTGCTTGACTAGTTAATTCATCAGGTGAAAAGTAAGCTAGTCTTTGACCGCCATATGGAGTATATCCTTGTAATGATTCAGCCTCACCACGTTGCAGTAGTCGTTTAAAATACGGCTCAACGTATTCAGGTAAGTCTGTGCTATATACAGTTTGTTCTGTTGGTGCAGAACTTCCGC